>WPCG01049055.1_pt1 | contig 313032 bp, 286 predicted proteins | sample 5403311 | NCBI WGS metagenome assembly WPCG01 (sample SAMN12869467, study PRJNA574797) | sludge metagenome | isolation source: wastewater treatment of Control | place: China:Beijing | collected 2019-05-17
AGCGTCACCTCTAAACAGTCATAGCTGTAATGAAATGGAACAGATCCACAGTACATTATTAGTATATTAAATTAGACCGAAAGGAGTAAAGATTTAAATAAGTCTTAAGTGCTAACTTAATACAGTTTAAATCTTACATGATGACATGGATGCAAAACAAACAGGATTATTTATTGCAAAAAAAAGAAAAGAGAAGAAACTAACCCAAACAGAATTAGCTGATCTTCTTCAAGTGACAGATAAAGCTGTATCAAGATGGGAAACAGGAGAAGGATATCCTGAAATTTCATTTTTGCCAAAACTAGCCACTGTATTAGGTTGTAGTATTGATGATATTCTACAAGGTGGTCAAAAAGAAGTAGTGATGGTTGATACCAAAAAGTTAGTTACCAAGTTTCATTTTTTTAGTGCTTTATCGATTGCTATATTTCTTTTTGGATATTTGATTAATGTTGTATTAATCTATTCGACAGAAGAGAAATATTGGTCTTTATTATCAATAATCATCATTGGATTTGCATCATATGTTTTATATTTTTTCCAAAGATATAAATATTTAACAGAATGTAATTATACAGATGAAGATAAAATGATTGTATTTCAAGCAACACGAAGACTTATTGTTGCAAGCGTCTTAGCAGTTTGTGCATTACTCCCACAATATTTAGTCAGTATCGTCGCTTATATCATGGATTTAGACTTTTATTTGGATACGATGATTATTAGATTTGGATTTTATGTGCTTTTTGCACTACTATTTATGATTATTGGCTCAATTCCTCTTTTAGTTTCATTCGGATTTTATCAGCAAAAAAGATTTGGTCATGATTTCTTTAAAACAAACAAAGTGCTTATACCATTTAAATATTTTTCAACCTATATGTTTATCTACTTATTCATCGCAATTGTTGTACAACAGTATAACTTTGAATACGAATTAAGAGAACGATTCATATATTTAATACCTATCGTCATGATTATCCCTTATCTATATCCGATAATCATGGGAAATAAAAAAATGATTTTACCTTTATTGTTAAGTTTATTGACGATACCAGGTGTCTATTATGCAGCAATCATACATAGCGAATTAGTACACATCCATGATGTTTGGATCATTGATGGAAAGTATAACATGTTTGAAACGCTCGTTTATGCAGGTCCTGGTATTTTAATAGCTATAACTATCAGTTTTATCTTTTTAAGAAAGTTAGTTATGAAAAAAGACACATTTAATCATGCATTCTATGCCTATAAAAACATCATATTTACTTCATCCTATTTATTCTTTCTCTATATGCTTGTTACAAATAGACAGTTTGGTTATAACTTAGAACTTCTAGGCATCCTTTATTTATTGGCATGGTATATTAGTGATATTTATTTAAAAAATAGAATTAAACCAGTAGACCAATCAAGTTCAAAATAAGGAAAAAGCGATTGAAGGGGGGACAGCAATCGCTTTTTCATGTGCTTCAAATGGATTACTCATCCATCTTTAGGCTTCATTAATCATGTTTAAGAAATACTCGTGAATATAAGTAGAATCAGTGAGTTCAGGATGAAATGCAGTTGCAAGCATTCTTTTTTCTCTAACGGCAACCACCTTATCACTTACAGTAGATAATACTTGAACCTTATGTCCGACACCTGATACATAAGGTGCTCGAATAAAAGTCATTGGAATGTGTTGTTGATTAAAATCATCAACGGTCATAAAACTTCCTAATTGTCTACCATATGCATTACGCTTAACGATAATATCCATTACGCCAAGATGCACTAAATCTTGGTTTTCTATTTTTTTAGCTAGTAAAATCATTCCAGCACATGTTCCAAAGACCGGTAATCCTTTTTCAATCATCATCTTTAAATCATTTAACATATCTAAATCAACTAGTAATCGATGCATAGCAGTAGATTCTCCACCTGGGAGAATTAAACCATCCATGTTTTGATTTAAATCTTTCTTTTGACGAATGAAAAACGATGATACACCAAGTTTATCAAGCATGTACTTGTGTTCAATGAAAGCTCCTTGAACGGCAAGTATTCCAATATGCATCTTATTTTCCTCGTTCAGCCATTAAAAGTTCAATTTCAGATTCATTTATACCTACCATCGCTTCACCTAAGTCTTTAGAAACTTCAGCTAAGATCTTAGGATCGTTATAGTTTGTAACAGCTTTAACGATAGCCTCAGCACGTTTTTTAGGATTACCAGATTTAAAAATCCCAGATCCTACAAACACACCTTCAGCACCAAGCTGCATCATCAGTGCAGCATCTGCAGGAGTAGCAATTCCTCCAGCTGCAAAATTAACAACAGGAAGCTTACCATTTTCGTAAACATAACGAATTAAATCGTATGACACACCTAATTGTTTTTGAAGAACAAATAGTTCATCTTCACGAAGTGATTGAATTCTTCGCATTTCTTTTTGAATTTCACGCATGTGTCTAACTGCTTGAATGACGTCGCCAGTTCCTGGTTCACCTTTAGTTCTAATCATGGAAGCACCTTCACTAATACGTCTTAAAGCTTCACCCAAATCTTTCGCACCACAGACAAAGGGTACATTAAACTTTGTTTTATCAATATGATGAATATCATCAGCTGGTGATAATACTTCACTTTCATCGATATAATCGATTTCAATGGCTTCTAAAATTTGAGCTTCGACAAAATGACCAATTCTTACCTTTGCCATCACAGGAATAGAAACGGCTTTTTGAATCTCTTCAATCATTTTTGGATCACTCATACGAGAAACTCCACCAGCAACTCTAATATCTGCAGGTATTCTTTCTAACGCCATAACTGCAACCGCACCAGCTGCTTCAGCAATCTTTGCTTGTTCTGGGTTAGAGACATCCATAATGACGCCACCTTTAAGCATTTGTGCAAGTTCTTTATTGAGTTTATATCTTTCTTTTGACATGATAAACACTCCTTTTTAGTCTTTCTACAATTGTAGTATATGCTTAAAACTGGTATAATTAAATAGCCAGATTAAAATAAAATATATAGACCAGATAGGTGATTATATGTGGAATTTAGATGAACGATTAAAAAATGAACCCTTATATGTACGTATATACCTTCAACTTAAACAAATGATTATTGAAGGTAAATATACGGAACATCAAAAAATGCCATCGAAAAGAAAACTTGCTCAAACGCTAAAGGTTTCACCTTTAACAGTAGATCAAGCTTATCAACAGCTAATTGTAGAAGGCTATGTTTATTCGATTGAAAAAAGTGGTTTTTATGCAAATAAATACACAGATATGTTTACACAGCCACAAACCAAAAAAGTAAAAAAACAGACTGAAGAGATACAAGTTCAATCTTATACATATTCGTTTGAAACACATACGGTTGACACATCACTTTTTCCACAAACAACTTGGGCAAAATTAGCCAGACAAGTATTATCTGAAAATCATCAACAACTCTTAAATGAATCGAATCCTAAGGGTTTATTTTTACTGCGTAAAGAGATTGCTAGATACTTAGAAATCTATCGTGGTATGCATGTAGATATTAATCAAATCATTTTAGGATCAGGTTCAACATCACTCATTGGTCTTATTGTTGAAATACTTGGACGAAATAATCACTATGCCATGGAAAATCCAGGATATCCAAAAATATACCAATTATTTAAATCAAACGATGTCAAGCTTTCCTTAATATCACTTGATGCATCTGGATTATCCATCGACTCATTAAAATCCTCGGATGCATCGATTGTTCATATCACACCATCTCATCAATACCCATCAAGTATCGTTATGCCTATATCTAGACGCATCGAGCTCCTTCAATGGGCAAGTGAAAAGATAAATCGATACATTATTGAAGATGACTATGATAGTGAGTTTAGATATCAAGGTAAACCAATTCCTGCAATTCATGGACTCGATCAAAGTGACTCTATTATTTATATGAACACATTTACTAAGACGCTTGCTCCATCATTTCGCATCAACTATATGGTCTTACCCAAAAGACTTCTATCAAAATATGAAAGTATCTCATCATATCACGGTTGCACGGTCCCTAATTTAGATCAACACATCTTATATAAATTCATGAATGAAGGACACTTTGAACGTCATGTCAATCGCATGAAAAATATATATAAACAAAAAATTGACATGATCATTAGAATTCTATCAAAATATACTGAGTTCAGTATATATGGTCATGATTCAGGATTACATTTTGTCCTTGAAATTCATAAAAAAATAGATGAGCAAAAACTACTCATCTATCTAGGAAATATATCTATTAAAGTGTTATCAATGAAACATTTTTACCATGAATCAGAGAAAACGCATCCCATTAAGCTTATTATTGGATATGCAGGTATAAATCTTGATTCCATTGAAAATCACTTCACCTATTTATGTGATAGGATTCGTGACTATATTAAGACGTAAGTAGGTCAAAAAAAGTATCATATAAATCTGAATCGATTTCGTTTCTTATCTGACTTATGGCATCTTCATAAAAGGATTGACTTTTAGGATGGATTAAGTCAAATATCTTCCAATTTTCTAAGTCAAGATGAAATTGATTTAATAGTTCATGAATGTCATCTAAAGTATAGGTATCAATCGAAAAATAAAGATGATCATTAATTTTGAAAATATCCCCATCTCGATCATCTCTATCCCACGTTTTATTGAGCTGAAAGACTGCAGAGTATGAATGTGTGTCAACGCTTTCTTCAAATAAAATTAAATCATTCATATAAAATGTCTTAAAATAGGGAATTTCAGTTAGGATTTTTATACGATTCCATCCTTCGATATAAAGGATAAAGTAAGATATTATATCTTGATAAAAAGACATGAATTTATAGGAAAAGATGGGAACATTCATATCATATAAATAAAAACTTTGCACAATTGACGTATTTTCATCTTCAGAAATATATAACCTATAGTTTTCTTGCCGATTAAATAATTCATATTCAAGATGATACATATCATTTGATACATAATTATGTACAGAAGTTCTCATATGTGTTTCAAAATCATCATGAGTATAACGTTTTAAGGCATTTGAATTCATTTCAAGTTGCCGATAATGCTTTTGATTGATAAACTCATAAAATAATAAATGATATGTATCATGTGTTGTATCAATAGATATGGTTTGAATATATACTTGATCATTTGTATCATATCCTATGATACTTAATAATCTAAAACTAGCATATATATAATAGAAAAATAGAGTCGTATCATCTATAAATCCTAAATGAAACGTTCGAATATGTAATTTTCCTCGATTTGTAGATTCATGTTTATAATCTTCGTTTAATTTTAACTTAGTTTGATGACCATCTGATTTCAACATAGACATATAGTCACCACCCGTATCATATAAATTAAAACTAGGTGTCTCGACAGGATAAAGTGTATCATATTGATCTTGTAAATAAGCTCGATCATATGTATCATCAACTGCAATAAAATGACCAGAGGGTAAAATTGGTCTATAATGTGTACTTTGCAATTCATTTTTTGCAGAAGTCAGTTCATGAGATAGTTCGTCATATAATGTAAACCATTTTTCAACTTCTGGATCGACCTTGGGTGTTTCGTTATGACATGCGTATAAAAACACTAAGCATAAAAAAACGGCAAATATAAGTGTTCTTTTTACAATCATTTAGTTACTCCATTGTTTTAATATATTGCATTTATTATATCATAATACAAAAAAAACACTTTAAGAAAAAGTGCTTTTTTTATAAGCGATTTGTTTATGCATTCTCAATAATTGCAGTAATAGGGATGAGTAGAAAAGCCATCCATGAAATCGTCCAAAGTCCTGCGAACATGCCTAAATTAAAGAAAATCATGACTGCAATAAATGGCATTAAGGGTGTTAATCTAAATTTCTTGTCAAAAAATAGAATGGCAAACATAGGAATGAATAAGAAGACTTGCCATGCGTAGACCCAACCATCAAGTAGAACACCTAGTAAGATAAATGCTGTGACACATGATAAAACAACAGCAAGCATTATCAGAGTCTTCGTTCTTTCTGGACCTTTTTTAGGGAAATCCCAGATAAAGGTCATTTCACCAATGAGTAGACCAACGACAGCAGGCAAGATGAAACCTAGCGCACCTAATCGCCAATCACCATAGATATATCCCATGTATAAATAAAATGCAATAGCGAGTGCAAAGCTAATAAAGGCAATGAGAGATTTCCAATTTTTATAATCTTGAATAAGTGCCATCATCGGAATACTTAAGAAAACAAGCCATCCAGGATTCCATAAGTCTTGATAGGTACCTAATAAAATGAAAATTGTGACGGATGCAAAAGGCATGAGTGCAATCAGCATTTCTTTTGGTTTTGTACTAAAAATAATTGCGACAACTGGAATCGATAAGAAGACCATCCATGTAGGATGCCAAATACCAGAAGATAATCCAATTGCCATAAATGTAATGACACTTAAAAATGGCATGAGTGCGATTAATTTGTTTCTAACATCTTTTTTCCTTTTAATTCTTAAAGTATCGATGAGTTCATATGCGACATGGTTAGGATCACCTAATAAGTTATAAATCTCATCATCTGAACGACCTGTTTCTAGCATGTCATCATAGATTTGACTATAATCTTTAATGATGTCATTAATATCTTCCTTACTTGCTTGAAACTCAATCAATTTGTTTTTTAATGCTTCTAAATATTTAGCTTTCATGTGATAGTCCTCCTAATAACTTAAACACACCTTCTAAGAATGTTCTCCATTCATGTTCATACTCTTCATATTTCTTTAATCCCAAGGAAGTCATCTTGTAATATTTTCTTGGTGCACCTACATTGGTTGTTTTTTCGTAGGTTTCAAACAATCCTTGCCCCGTTAAACGTCTTAAAATCGGGTAAACCGTGTTTTCATTGACTTCAATTTGTTTAGATAAGGTATCAATGACTTCAAATCCATACATATCCTTTTGTTTGACAACGGCTAGGATACACATTTCAACAATACCCTTCTTAAATTGTGTATTCATCTTGTACCTCCTACTGTGTGTTGCACACTACTATAATAACACTGTACTGTGCGAAACACAATACCTATTTTTAATTTTTTTTATTTTCTTCATAAAAGTATGTTTCATTTTCGTTTTTTCTTGTTTTTTGATAGATTGTATGATACCATAACATCAAACAAAGAAAGGTGATTTCAATGTTTAAATATAAGAAAGCTGTTTATTATTACGCATATCATTAAAAAGAGGATTGCTAGGCATTCCTTTTTAAGCGAAATAAAGGAACAGCCAATACATGAGATCATTCATCCTTGGGGTTCCTAGGGATTTTTTTATTTAAACAAAAAGAGGTATTTTATATGATTATTCAAATGAAGAAAACAGCAACAAAGAAAGAATTTGAACATATTGTTAAGTTCTTGGAAAGTAAAGGATTAAAAATAGTTGATGCATCCAGTGAGAATGTCATCGTCTTTGGTGTGCTTGGTGATACGTCAAGCATTGAACCAGCAGATTTATATGCATTTGATGGTGTAGGTGAAGTCACAAGAGTATCCACACCATTTAAAAAAGCGAGTCGAAGCTTTAAGAAAAAAGATACGATTATCAAAATTAATGATCATGTTGAAATTGGTGGAAATCAATTTGTCGTGATGGCTGGACCTTGTTCAGTTGAATCGGAAGAACAACTTAGAACAATCGCGAAATCAGTTAAAAAATCAGGAGCTCATCTTTTACGAGGGGGAGCGTATAAACCTAGAACATCACCTTATGCTTTTCAAGGACTAGAACTTGATGGTTTAAAGTTACTTCGTAAAATCGGTGATGAAACAGGTTTAGCGATTGTCACTGAAATCCCTTCAGCTGATTTACTTCCTCTATTTGAACAGTATGTTGATATTATTCAAGTTGGTGCACGCAATATGCAAAACTTTCACTTACTTAAAGCTTTAGGTAAGTCTAAAAAACCCATTTTGCTAAAAAGAGGATTATCCAATACGATTGAAGAATGGCTGATGTCTGCTGAATATATTATGGCAGGAGGTAATGAAGAAGTCATTTTATGTGAGCGTGGTATTCGTACCTTTGAAAAATATACACGAAATACATTAGATATTAGTGCTGTATTAGCAGTGAAAGAATTATCACATCTTCCTGTCATCATCGACCCAAGTCATGCTGCAGGTAGATGGAACATGATTGAAAAATTATCATTAGCAAGCTTAGCAGTTGGAGCTCATGGTCTTATTGTTGAAGTCCACCATGACCCTGAACATGCATTAAGCGATGGTGCACAATCCTTAAAGCTTAACAAATTTAGCCATATGATGGATGAACTTGAAAAAGTTGCTGATGTCTTAGAGATTAAAATCCGATGAGAATATTTATTGTTGGATTAGGATTAATTGGAGCATCTTATGCTGAAGGACTTCATCATCGAGGTCATAAAATCTACGCATATGACATAAATGATTCATATATAAAAACAGGAATCACTCAAGGTTTTATTGAACAAGATAATGCACTAAAAAGATTAGGTTCATGTGATTTAATTATCTTAGCCTTGTATCCTAAACATAATGCAGTATTTCTAAAAGAGAATCTCTCTTTACTAAAAAGAGGTCAAGTCATCACAGACGTCAGTGGCACAAAAAAAGAGATGATGGAAGAAATCGAACAACTCTTACCACAAGGCATCTCATATACTTCACATCATCCGATGGCGGGTAAGGAAACAAGTGGATTTGATTCAAGAGATTATCAGATGTTTAAGAAGGCAAATTTCTTAATTGTAAAAAGTAAAAGATCGGAACCAAAAGATGAAATCCTCTTAAGAGAAGTCGCAAATGACCTTCGTTTTGGTAAAATAACAGTGTTAGATGCAACATCACACGATGAACTTATCGCATTCACATCACAACTTACTCACGTTTTAGCGGTTGCACTTGTTCAAAGTGATACACTCACTCAAACCAAAGAAGCAACCGGAGATTCATATCGTGATTTAACACGTATTGCCAAAATAAATGAAATCATGTGGAGTGAACTCTTTTTAGAAAACAAAGAAACACTTCTTAAGAAAATTGATGACTTTGAAAAACAATTAGATATCATCAAACATATGATTGAAAACCATCAAATTGAAGCACTTAGAGACTATTTAAAACAAGCCAAAGAAAGAAGGAAAGCTTTTGATCTCGATTAAAATGCCAGATTATGATTTATTTCTCGATGAATCAGGTATATCAAACCTAGAAACGGAAATAAAAAGAGTATATGCCTACGATAAGCTTTATGTCATCACCGATGACATGGTTTTTGGCATATACGCATCCATTTTAAAAGAGGCTCTTCCTTCATATCAACTTGAATTTATCGTTTTCCCATCAGGTGAAGAATCAAAATCATTTGATGTCTATCAAAACGTTATCAAAAAACTCATTACTAAAAAGATGAAACGTAATCATATGATCATCGCTTTTGGTGGTGGGGTCGTCGGTGATTTAGCTGGATTTGTAGCAGCAACACTTTATCGAGGTGTTCCATTTATACAAGTACCAACAACACTTCTTGCGATGGTCGACAGTAGTATCGGTGGAAAGGTAGGCATTGATTTACCAGAAGGGAAAAATTTGATTGGTTCTTTTTATAATCCGAAACTTGTTTACATAACACCTATGTTTTTAAAGACACTATCAGATCGTGAATATCACAATGGTCTTGCTGAAATGATTAAAGCGGGTTTAATTGGTGATAAGCATTTATACCATTATCTTTTACAAAACAATCGTGTAACAATTAAAGAAATTCAAATGGCTATTCAAGTTAAACGAGATATCGTTTTAATTGATCCATTTGATCACAAGGAACGCATGTTTTTAAATTTTGGACATACCTTTGGTCATGCGATTGAAGCGAAACATAATTATTTAGTTTATAAGCATGGTGAGGCTGTAAGCTATGGCATGATTATCGCACTAGCTGTTGGGGTTCGTTTAGGTGAAACGCCTCAAGCACTTTATGATGAAGTAAAACAACTGCTTATTCAAAGAGAGCTTGTAAAAGAACCATTTATGCGTGCATCAGATTATTTAGAACAAGTTAAAAAAGATAAGAAGTATATTGGAGAAACACTTCAGTTTGTCATTGTTCCTAAAGTAGGTCAAGCAAAAATCATCCATGTAACGGAAAGTGAGCTTATATGAATATTACGATTACACCAAAACCATTAACAGGTACTGTTGATGTGATTTCTTCGAAATCATTATCACACCGATATGTCATTGCTGCAGGATTATCCCAAGGACATTCTGTCATTAGAAATGTTTTAGATTCTGATGATTTAGTTGCAACCAAACATGCGTTAATGAATCTTGGTGTATCTTTTTTTAACGATGAAATCAAAGGCTCACATCTTGAGTTGAAACATCAAGAATTTGATTGTTTAGAATCAGGATCAACGCTTCGCTTTATGATTCCTATCGCTATACTACAAAAAGAAAAAGTTGTTTTTAAGGGTAGAGGTAAACTACCTGAAAGACCACTTGATATTTATGTTCAAATGTTTAATGATAAGCATATAGAATATAGATTCTTAAGTGATAAAAATCTACCTATTGAAATAAAAGGACCTTTAAAATCCGGTTATTATCAATTAAAAGGCGATGTATCATCTCAGTTTTTTACGGGATTATTATTTGCTCTTCCTCTTTTAAGAAGGGATTCAGTGATTGAACATGTCACACCTTTAGAATCGATTGGTTATATCCATTTAACATTAGATGTCTTAGAAAAGTTTGGTGTCCATATTACATATCAACATCCTTATTTCTATATCAAAGGGAATCAGAGTTATCAATCCTTGACACATACGGTTGAAGGTGATTTTTCACAAGCAGCTTTTTGGATGGTTGCAGCTACAATAGGTGAAAAAATTAAACTTAAAAACTTAAATCCCTTGAGTAAACAAGGAGATAAAGCCATTATGGACATCATCAAAGACATGAGCGGTCGAATAAAATATTTCAAACAATCAGAATCCTTCCATATTTTACCTTCAGAAACAATCGGTAGAACGATTGATTTAAGTCAAGTACCTGATTTAGGACCTATATTAATGATTTTAGCTTCAGTATCTGAAGGAAAAACAATCTTTAAAAACGTCAATCGTTTAAAGATTAAGGAATCTGATCGTCTTGACGCGATGCATCAAACATTAACGAAATTTGGTGTTGAGATGAGTATTCATAATGATGAAGCGATTATTGTTGGACAAAAAGTACTTAAAGGAAATCAAATATTTGATAGTTTTGGTGATCATCGAATTGCTATGGCCATAGCAATTGCAGCTATTCGTGCGGATGGAGATGTAACCATCAAACAAGCTGAGGTTATCAAAAAATCATATCCAACCTTTTATGATGTGTATCAATCTTTAGGAGGAGTCATCCATGAGTCTTGAAAAACTTAGAAAAGAAATTGAATCTATTGATGAACAGATGAGAGATCTTTTTTTAAAACGTATGGATATATCTATACAAATAGGACAATATAAAAAACAACACCACTTACCTGTTTTTGATCCAAAAAGAGAAGAAGAATTAATCGAAAAATACACAAAACATATAGAAGATCAAAACATAACACCTTATTATAAAAAATTTTTAATACATCTCATGAAGCTATCAAAGGATATTCAAAAATGATAAAATGTGGTTTACTTGGAAAAAACATTAGCTACTCAAAATCACCGACGCTACATCAAACGATTGGTCGGTTTTTAAACATACCTATATCATATGAGAAATTTGATATCTCAGAATCAGAGATACCAAAATTTATATCAATGATTCGTTCAGGGAAACTGCAAGGACTTAATGTGACCATACCTTATAAGCAAAAAGTGATGGCACACTGTGATGAGTTAACACCTGCAGCTAAAAAAATACAAGCCGTTAATTGTATCTATGTTAAAGATAAAAAAGTTATTGGTGACAATACCGATTATGAAGGATTTTTAGGCACATTAATCAAAGAAGACATTGATGTGAAACATAAAAGAGTATGCATCTTAGGAAGTGGTGGAGCAGCGAAAGCATGCTATGTGGCATTAACTGATTTAGGAGCGAAAGTCTGTGTCGCCTCAAGACGTAAAGATACCATTGATCCACTATTTAAATGTGTCATTTCATTTGAAGATATAAAACCCGATCAAGTTGATTTATATATACAAGCAACTCCTGTGGGCACGTATCCCAATATCAATGAATCGATTTTACCAAAGTCAATGGTTGAAAATCACACAGTAATTGATTTGATTTATAACCCCCCTAAAACACAAATAATCACAGATGCAAAACGTGGAATTAACGGTGTTTCAATGATGGTGATACAAGCAATCAAATCAGAAGAGATTTGGTTAGATCGAAAAATTAAACTAACTGATGAGTTGTATAGAAAATTGAAGGATGTGGTTGAATCGTGAATACTTATGGCACATTATTTAAAGTAACACTATATGGAGAATCGCACCAAGAAGCGATTGGAGCGATTATCGATGGTGTACCAGCTGGTATAAAAATCGATGAATCACTTATCATTAGCGATCTAGAAAAGAGAAAACCAAATGCGATAGGAACGACACCTCGTAAAGAAGAAGATCACGTTCATGTGCTATCTGGTGTATTTAATGGATACTCTACAGGATCACCTATTCACTTAATGATTAAAAACGAGAATATTCGCTCGAAGGATTACAAACATTTAAAAAAACAACCACGTCCAGGTCATGCTGATTTTGTCTCTCATATCAAATATAAGGGATTTGAGGATTATCGAGGAGGAGGTCGTTTTTCAGGAAGATTAACAGCAGCATTAGTTTCAGCAGGTAGTATCGCAAAAATGGTCATACCTTTTAAATTTCATCATGAACTGATACAAGTAGGAAGTTTAAAAAATATGTCTATGCTTGATGCTTACTTGAAAGATATAATGGAAAAAGGCGATTCAGTTGGAGGGATTATCCAATTAACGGTCTCCAATATGTGTGTAGGACTTGGAGAACCATTCTTCAATAAAATTGATGGTGAAATTGGTAAGATGATGTTATCGATACCAGCCGTTAAAGCAGTTTCAATCGGTGATGGATTTGAAGCGATTGAAACCTTAGGTAGTTCATTTAATGATGTGATAATCGATGCATCAGGAAAAACGAAGACCAATCATAGTGGCGGCACATCGGGTGGTTTATCAAATGGGAATGATTTATTAATCAAAGTATTTATTAAACCAACATCAAGTATTGCTCTTGAACAAAACACATATCATATCGAAAATGAATCTATAGAACCTCTTTCTATTGGAGGAAGACATGATGTGTGCATCGCCAGAAGAGCAGGTATTGTTTTGGAAAATGCACTCGCGATTGTCTTAGCAGACTTATATTTAATACATAAAGCATATAAAGATTAGGGAGAAATCCCTTTTTTTATTGATATATCATATGAAGTACGTTATACTATATTTGAATATATGAGCAAACGTTCATATGAGAGGTGAATATGAAAATCGATCGTTGTGAGTCTATCTTTATTCATGAAGATGCAATTCAAGAAGTCCAAAAACACTTGTTGAAAGAAGATGAATTAAATCGAGTCAGTCAGTTATTTAAAATCATTTCTGATCCTACACGCATTAAAATTTTATTCGTATTAGAAAAAGCTGAACTATGCGTGTGTGATATCTCAGTGATTTTAAACATGACGCAAAGTGCTATATCGCATCAACTAAAAACGCTAAAAGATGCTAATCTAGTCACTAATCGAAGAGAAGGTAAAACGATATTTTATAAGCTTGCTGATGATCATGTTCATCAGATTTTTAATCAAGCATTAACACATATCAAGGAATAACAATGAAAAAAACATACTACATCAAAAACTTAGATTGCGCCAATTGTGCATTAAAAATTGAAACAGAATTCAAAAAACTAGAAGGCATTAAGCATGTCTATTTAGATTTTGCTCAAGAGAAGATAATCATTGAATCAGAGAAATCATATGATTCAAAATCACTTGAGATAATTGCTCAAAAAATAGAAGATCAGGTGAAGATTTTTGAAGAGAAGATCACGATAGAACATCAAGCTTTTAACTTAGAACTTATCATTAATCTTCTAGGTGTTATCATCCTTGCTGTGCTCTTTTTATTTCCTTCATTTAATCCGTTGACGAGACTCATTCTATATATGATATCCTATCTCTTTATCGGAGGGAAAGTGCTTTATAAAGCGTTAAGAAACATCTTCAAAGGTCAATTATTTGATGAGCATTTCCTCATGAGTCTTGCTACGATTGGAGCATTTTTCATCGGTGAATATTTAGAAGGTGTTTCTGTGATGCTTTTTTATCGCGTGGGTGAATTCCTACAAGATTTAGCTGTTAAAAATTCTAAAAAAAGCATTCAAGCATTATTAGATATTAAACCAGAAATCGCACATTTACAATCAGAAAATTTAATCATAGATGTTAAGCCTGAATCTTTATTGATGGGTCAAATCATTTTAATTTATCCTGGTGAAAAAATACCGGTTGATGGAAAGATTATTGAAGGTATGACAAGCATAGATACTTCAAAATTAACAGGTGAATCGATACCAAGAGATGTTTATCCAAACGATGACATTTTATCTGGAACTATCAATCTATCAGGTGTCATCAAAATGGAAGTGCAAAAGACTTTTGAGGATTCCACGGTTGCTAAAATTATTGCTTTTGCTAAAGACCATGCAGACAAAAAAGCGAAAACTGAAAAATTTATCACACGTTTTGCACGATTATATACACCGATTGTTGTCATACTGGCTGTACTCTTAGGTTTTGTTGTCCCATTATTAGATGCTATCTTCTTCTCATCAAATACATATGCTACTTTATTACCTAACTACCTAAGAAGATCTCTGATTTTTCTAGTGATCAGTTGTCCATGTGCGCTCGTTTTGTCCATTCCTCTCTCTTTTTTCTCAGGCATAGGTGCATCTTCTAAAAAGGGTATACTCGTAAAAAGTGGGAGTGATTTAGAGATGATGTCAGAGATTAAGCACATCGTTTTTGATAAAACAGGAACACTCACTGAAGGAACATTTGAAGTAACAGACATTGTTTCAGAAGATCCAGATCAACTCATTAAACTTGCAGCTCATCTTGAATCGTATTCAACTCACCCGATTGCTCAATCTATAGTCGCATACTATCAAAAACCAATTGTTCAAGATAAATTAACATCAATCCAAGAAATTTTTGGTCAAGGTCTCATGGCTCAGTATGAGCAGAAATTATTGCTAGTAGGTAATCAAAAATTACTTGCATCACACCATATAGAAGCACCTAAACTCCCACATGGAAAAACGTATGTTTATGTTGTTTATGATCATCAGTATATAGGACATATCACATTAAGTGATGTCTTAAAAAAAGATACACAACATACCATAACAACACTAAAACATCGAGGGATTGATGTTTTATCAGTGACTGGAGATACAGAAGAAGCTAGTCAACACATGCTTTCACACCTTAATATCCCTATATATACCCATTGTCTTCCAGAAGATAAAGTCACTGTAGTTAACTCATACATGCAAAAAGGAAAAACAGCTTTTATCGGTGATGGTGTAAATGATGCACCTGTCTTAATAGCTGCTGATCTTGGTATAGCTATGGGTGGCATTGGATCCGATGCTGCAATCGAAGCTGCAGATATCGTCATTATGAATGATGCACCTTCAAAAGTTATAGATTTAATTGAAACATCTAAAAAAACAATGCGTATCGTTAAACAAAACATAACGCTAGCAATCGGTATAAAAGCGATTGTCTTAATATTAGGAGCTTTAGGTTATGCCAATATGTGGTTAGCTATCTTTGCTGATGTCGGTGTATCATTACTTGCTGTCTTTAATTCTCTTCGGATATTTTCAACACATCAAAAGACATCTTTAGTTAGATAAGATAAAATATAGAGAGGTGAGCATATGTCTAAACGATTAACATTCATTATTCTTTTACATGATCAAAAATCATTAAACAAAGAAGTTATCCTTGCTCATGTTGATTATTTAAAATCACTAGAGTATCAAAAAAGACTGATCTTTTCTGGTCCTTTTAAAGACCATGAAGGAGGTATCGTCATTATTTTTGCATCTACAAAGGATGAAGCAATCACGATTGCAAACCAAGATCCTTTTATCAATCAAGGATATAAATCCTATGAAATTATCGAAGTTATTCATGCTCATCAAGATAACAATTATCTAATTTAAAAAGGTATATATGCATACGAAATTAAGTGAGGTTTACGGAGTAGGACCTAAAACATTAAAGATTTTAAGAGATAAGGGCATATGGACAACCTATGACCTTGTTTTAAATACACCTAAATCTTATGAAGATTATTCGTTTTCAGCCATCGATCGCCTTAAACATAAAGAATCTATCACTATATTAGGAACCATCGAATCCGAATTAATTCATAAACGATTTCCTAAAGGTGAACTCGTCACCTTTACCTTAAGTGCATTTAATCAAAAGGTAAAGATTATTGCTTTTGGAAAAGGATATCTCATCAAATCGTTTAAAAAAGATGATCAAGTTGTTGTGAAAGGTATATACGATTTATACAAAAAAGAAATTCATGCACAGCATGTGCTATTACCAGAAAAAAAGACAGATTTAAAACCTCTTTATAGGATAGAGGGTATTCATGATACGAACATTCAAACCATATTAAAGCATGTCTATGAAGAAAACCAAATTCAAATTTATGAAAATATACCATCTGAACTGATTGATAAGTATAAACTCACCTCTCGATCTGATGCTTTTTACAAGCTTCATTTTCCTAATTCCGAACAAGATATATATCAAGCAACGCGAAGACTCAAATATGAAGAAGCTTTCTTTCTTCACTTAAAACTTGCACTCCGTCAACCTAAGCAATATCAAAGACAACCAAAATCTTATGATATCAACCAAGTTAAGCATTTGATTGATCACATACCTTATACCTTAACACATGATCAAAAAAAGGCTGTGAATGATATCTTTTCTGATTTTAAAAAACCACACGCAAGCTATCGTTTAATTCAAGGTGATGTAGGTTCAGGAAAGACCATTGTTTCATTGATTGCTGCTTATGCATGCATCTCTGCAGGTGAACAAGTTACATTAATGGCACCTACTGAAATGTTAGCTAATCAGCATTTCCAATCGTTTTCTACTCTACTTAAAGATGTCAATATTGCTTTATTAACAGGTAAAACAAAACATAAAGATCAACTTAAGGAAGACATTAAAAACCACACATATCAATTAATCATTGGAACACAAGCACTGATTGAAGATGATGTTATCTTTAACAACTTAGGACTTATTATTATTGATGAACAACATAAATTTGGTGTTCACACACGAGAAGAACTCATACAAAAAGGGCATTCAAAAGATATCATTTATTTAACTGCAACCCCCATTCCTAGAACACTTGCATTAACTGCTTTTGGAGAAGAGCATGTCTCTATTATCAAAGAAAAACCATCCTATCGTAAACCTGTTGAAACACATTACATCACTAAAGACAAAATCAATGACGTATTTGATGTCATCAAACAACGTATAACAAGCAAAGAACATACATTTATAGTTGTTCCAGCCATCACATCCAATAAGGTAGATGATAATGTTGAGACTGTTTACCAAGAACTTAAAGAACGTTTAGATACAGACATATTTGTCTTACACAGTAAACTATCAAAAGATGTTCAAGATGCTATGATGGAGCAATTTATCTATACACCAGGTTCTATTTTATTATCAACAACGATGATTGAAGTTGGTATTGATATACCTACAGCAACACTGATCGTTATTTTTTCTGCTGAGCATTTCGGACTATCACAGCTTCACCAGCTTAGAGGTAGAGTCGGACGTTCACATTTAAAAAGTGCATGCTTTTTAGTGTCCACAAAAGAAGATATTGAACGATTAAATGTTTTATCAAAAGAAAATGATGGTTTTAAATTATCTGAATATGATCTCATTCAAAGAGGTCCTGGAGACTTTTTAGGTAGTGAACAAAGTGGGTATTTCGAATTTAAGTATTTGAATCTATTATCAGATACCAATATCCTAAATGAAGCACAAAAGAATGTTTATAGTCTCATTAAGTTACCTGATTTTTTTACTAACAGTAAATATAAATATTTAAATCGCTATCTTAAAGAGCAAAAACTTATGATATAATGAGTTGATGAAAGAAGGGATAATTATGATTCGTTTAGCAGTAGATGGCATGGGTGGAGACAACGCTCCAGCTGAAATTGTCAAGGGAACGATGCTCGCTTTAGAAAAATTTGAGAATATCCATATTACACTGTTTGGTGATCAAGAAAAAATGGCACCTTACTTAAAAACACATCCACGACTTGAAGTTGTTCATACCCCTTATTTTTTAGAAATGGGTGAAAAAGATCCCATTAAACAATATCGTACGCACAAAGATGCTTCGATGTTTATGGCAATGCAACATGTCAAAGATGGAAAAGCAGATGGTATTGTATCTGCTGGTCCTACTCAAGCACTTGTTGTCGGAGGTCATTTCATTATTCGTCGTATGCCAGCAATGAAAAGAGTCGCGATTTGTCCTGTCATTCCATCATTTGATGGTCGTGGACGTTTACTACTTGATTCAGGTGCAAACGTTGAATTTAAACCAGAGCACTTACTTGACTTTGCAGTATACGCAACCATTATGGCTGAAAAAGTACTTAAACGTGAAAAACCAACATTAGGTCTCATTAATATTGGGACAGAAGATGGTAAAGGAAGAGATTTTGATAAAGAAACGTTTGCTTTACTTAAAGCAAGCGAAGATATTAACTTTGTTGGGAATATTGAACCAAAAGAAGTCTTTACAACAAACGCTGATATTTTATTATCAGATGGTTTTACTGCGAATATTGTTATGAAGACCATGGAAGGAACAGCTAAAGGGATGGGAATGCTTCTCAAACGTGAAATCAAATCCTCATTCATTTCTAAAATCGGTGCTTTATTCATGAAAAAAGCATTATACAACTTTAAGAGATCATTAGATGCATCAGAAATTGGTGGGGCACTTATCATGGGTCTTGATGGCGTTGTCATCAAAGCACAAGGTGCATCTTTAGCCTATGGTTTTTACAATGGTATCCGTCAAGCTAAAGAAATGGTTGAAGCCAATGTGATTCAACTTGTCTCTGAGGTTTTGTCAAAAAAAGAAGTTGGTGAAGAATGAAAGCTTTGCTTAAAAAGCTAAATCTTCCTTATAAGGATGAGTCCATCTATTTAAAAGCAATGACTCATGCATCTTATGCACATGAAAATCAAGTAGAAAAAAATGAAAAACTTGAATTTTTAGGAGATGCTGTCATTCAATTAATCATGAGTGACTATCTTTATCAAGAAGATTTAGAAAATGAAGGTCAAATGACCAAAAAAAGAGCTCAAGCAGTTTGTGAAGAAGCGCTTGTTAAATATGCAGAAAAAATTAAACTAAAAACATATATTCGTCTAGGTCATGGTGAAGTTCAAAAAGGTGCGAATAGTGCGATGATCGCAGATGCTTTTGAAGCCTTGTTTGGTGCAGTATACCTTGATCTAGGTTTTGATCAAGCAAAAATCTTATTTGATGACATCATTAAGCCCCAACTAAAACTAGTTTGGGACATTAAAGATTATAAATCAACCCTCCAAGAACTCATTCAAAGTGGAGATAAGCGAAACATCAGTTATCATATTATCCATGAAAGTGGTCCATCTCACTATAAGGTGTTTGAAGCAGCCGTGAGATTAGATAATACAATAACTTTAGGTATTGGAAGAGGAAAAACAAAGAAAGAAGCAGAACAAAATGCAGCACAAGATGCATTGAGTAAAGGTAATTACGATGCTAAAACGACTATATGAAGAGTATGATTTAGCTGTAGAGCGCATTTTAATTAAAGAATATAAGCGACTCTCTTTAACCATGCAAGAAATGCAAGTTTTACTTGCTCTTTTTTCAATTTATAAGAAAAGAAAAACATTTTCAATCGCTGCGATAGCTCGCAGAGTCGAATACAGCTCAAATGAAATAGGTGTTTGCATCGAGTCTTTATTAAACAAAAACTTTCTAATCATATCTCTTGAATCGAAAGATCAAAAAGAAAGAGAAATCTTCGAATTAGATCCAACATTTAAAAAGATTCAAGACCTTTTTAAGCAGGATGAAGTTGAAAAAGTAAGACAACAAGAAGAATCAAATATTGCATTAACCCTTCGTCGCTTTGAACAAGGACTTGGAAGACTTCTTATGCCATATGAACTTCAAAATATTCGTATGTGGTATGAAGAAAAGACGTTTTCTCATGAGCAAATCATTAAGGCAATCGAAGTAGCAAGAGATAAAATATCCATTAAATACGTCGAAAAGATACTCAATCAAAATATACCTAAAGAAATTGAAATCGATTATGAAGTCAATCAAGCACTTGACGAAATCTATAAAAAAATGAAATGAGTAAGCCTCAAATCATTATGGAAGCATTAAACCACATGTTTCCACATGCAAACATTGAACTTAATCACAAAAATCATTTTGAATTATTGATCGCAGTGGTTTTATCTGCGCAAACAACAGATGTTTCTGTCAACAAAGTGACACCTCAGCTCTTTCAAAATTATCCAACTGCCCAGACATTGTCTTTAGCAAAACAAGAAGATGTTGAAAGACTGATTCAAACGATTGGTTTATTTCGGAATAAAGCTAAAAACATCATTGAACTATCAAAAAAACTCGTTGACATGTACCAAGGAGAAGTACCTCAAAAAAGAGAAGAACTTGAATCATTACCAGGTGTAGGTCGTAAAACAACGAATGTTGTCTTATCGCATGCATTTGGAATACCCGCAATTGCTGTTGATACACATGTTGAAAGAGTCTCGAAGAGATTAGGACTTGCAAAAATAGTGGATTCAGTACTCACTGTTGAGAATAAGCTGATGAAGAAATTCCCAAAACCATCATGGCACAAGCTCCATCATCAACTCATCTTTTTTGGTAGATATCATTGTCTAGCAAAAAAACCTAAGTGTCATTCATGTCCTTTATATGATGTCTGTGTTTATGAGCATAAGAATGAGGAAAGTGCATCAAAAAATATAGATTAAAGGATTGATGTCGATAATATCGAATCAATTCTTTTTTTTATTTACGAAACCACGTTTTATCTAACTTTTTTAACAGCATTCATCGATTTTTTTAGAAACCTATTTTTTGATTTTATATCAACAAGTAGATACAATGAACTTACGTTCACGCATGGGAGGGTATCATGCATATACATATTTCATTTTTAAAAAAGCAATTATCAAAACGTAAAGAACAAAAATTATATGAATTAAAGCCGATTGGTTCAGCCATTCGATACAAAAGAATTGAAATGGGATTAACCTTAGAGGAAGCATCAGAAGGTATATGTAGTATATCTTACTTATCAAAGCTAGAAAACAATCAAATTATGCCAAGTCCAAGGTTTATGGTACTTCTTAATGAAAGGTTTTCAATTCAAGATTCGTTTGAAAGTGATTTATTGCAATATGAAGACGATAAATCTAAGATTGTACTCGATTTACTTCTTGAGAACCCTATGGATCATTTCGTCTTACAACCATATCAATACCGAGAAGATTATCAAGCATATCTTATCCAAATGGCACATGCCATTTCCTTAAAGCAATATGATGAAGCAATCAAGAAATATCACTATTTACGAGGATATGTCGTTAATCTTATGGATGATGAGCTGAACATCTTTTTTATATTAACTTCGATATTACTTTATCATCACCATCATTTTAGTGAATCATATGATCTTTTATTATTAGCACCAGAACTTGATCAAAGTGCTTTTGAGAAATTAAATATGCTGAAACAAAAAATGAAATTATACAATGCCTTTCGTATGAATAAAATGGCTGAGATTCAGATGAACTATCATGGATATATCGATCAATTATTAGAACATCACTATTACCAATTATTAAGCAAAATGAAGATTGAACATACAACCTATGAAGCATCCTATTTAAACCCACATATTATTCATAAATCTATTCAAAAAATGAATCAATTCTCAGATATTGATAAAGCATATATTCATGCAAAATCTTATTATCATCAAGGTGACTATAAAAAAGTCTATGAACTTACAAAATCAAACTATCATGTTGATAGTGATTGGTTAAGCCTATATCTTATGACACTTGATAAATTGCATGAAACAGAGATTATCAAACAGATGACCGAAATAGAAAATGAACTCAATACATGCGTCAAATCCAAAATAATCATGAACCATTTGAGGCATAAATATCTCAATAATAAGGACGAATTGCTGCATTACTTAAGAACCTATATTCTAGGATATAATCATATTTCTGATGACTACGATCTCCTTGATTATCTCATGATTGACGCGCAATATTTGTTTTCAAAACACCAGTTTTACAAAGAAGCAGCTTTAGTCACTATGACGATGTTACCTCGTCTAAAAACGCTCAATCAAGCCAATTAACATGAAATTTGAAAGGAATTTAACTATTCCTTTTTCTTTTTCTTAGAATTCATTGACTATTTTTATAGATTATCTTATACTTTTATTGATAAAGGAGGGAACCAGAATGCGGTTTATAAAATTAATCAGCTTGGCCAAGGGCTTTTTTGTACTCTTCATGATTGCTGCCATTCTCACAGCCTTTCATCAGTGGACTTACTCAAATGTTCCCTTGTTTACCCAGTATTTAGTGAAGACTTTACTTAGTCAAGAAGGTGTTGCACCAGGAAGTATATCCGTAGGACAGGTTAATCTACCTCAGTTCCTAATTAACTTCTTTGAAAGAACACCTGAAGTGATGGATATTGTACTACGCATTGCAGGTGCATTACTCGTTCTTCAAGTCTTCAGATTCTCTTTAAGATTTGTTGAAATGTGGACTAAAGGTTTATTACTTGAAAAAATGGCTGAAAAGATTCGTATCCGTTTATATCGCCATATTCAAGATTTAAACTATGAATTTCACAATAAAGCAGATACGGGAGATCTTATTCAACGTGTCACATCAGATGTTGAAACAACAACGAACTTTCTCGCGGGTCGTTCACTTGATATCATTCATCTATTCGCGACACTCTTTTTCGGAGCTTATCAGCTCATTTTAATTAATCCAACCATGGTATGGATTACATTAGCTATTGTTCCATTTGTTGGTGTTTCATCCACCATTTATTTTGTAAAAATCGAGAAAATTTTCGATGACATTGAAAAAACCGAATCGAACATGATGACTGTTATCCAAGAAAGTATGTCAGGTGCACGTGTGGTTAGAGCATTTGCAAACGAAGCATATGAAATTGAAAAAATGGATCTAAAGAATCGTGAATATACAGAAGCTCTTAAGAAGGCAAATCGTATCGTTGCTATCTATTGGGGTGCAATGGATTTTATTGGTATCAGCCAATATTTGATCATTATTGCAGTAGGTGTATATTATGTTCAAAATGGTTTAATGGATGCTGCTGGTGTTGTTGCGTCTCTTGCGTTAGTTGGTATGCTCATTTGGCCAATTCGTGGTCTAGGTCGTATCATTAATGATTTTGGACGTGCTCTTGTAGCTTCGGATCGTATCAATGAAATACTTGCAAAACCAAGTGAATATTTAGACGATGGAAAAGAAAAACCACAAGTACGTGGACATATTCAGTTCAAAAATGTATCATTTAAATTTTCTGATACAAATGAACATTTACTTAAAGGCGTAGATTTTAATATTAAAGCAGGTCAAACGGTTGCTATTATTGGTAGGACTGGGTCAGGTAAATCAACCATTATTAACCTCTTACTACGCATGTATGATTATCAGGAAGGAGAAATCCTGATTGACGGTATATCTTTAAAAGATATTGCTAAAAAACATATTCGTGATCAAATTGGTGTTGTCTTACAAGATCCATTCTTATATTCTAAGACAGTATTTGACAATATTGCTATTGCTTCAAAAAATCCAGAAAAAGATCGCGTTTATCGTGCTGCAGAAACAGCAGCATTAGAAAAAGATATTAAGACCTTTAAACAAGGTTATGACACGGTCGTTGGTGAAAAAGGAACGACCTTATCAGGTGGTCAAAAACAACGTGTAGCTATTGCACGCGTTTTAGTTGCTGATAAACCGATTTTAATCTTTGATGATGCTTTATCTGCTGTGGATACGAAAACGGATTTAATGATACGTGATGCGCTAGCTAATAAAACGTATAAACATACAACCATTATTATTACACACCGTATTACAACAGCAAAAGAAGCAGATCAAATTATTGTTCTTGAACAAGGCAAAATTGAAGCGATTGGTACCCATGAAGAGCTTTCTAAAAAAGAAGGATTATATAAAAAACTATGGGACATTCAAGGCAAACTTGAGCATGAATTTTTAAGCCTCATTGAAGGAGGTGAGCCACATGCATCATGAAGATGATCAAGATATTCAGTATAAAGTAAAGATTAGTACATGGAAAAAGATCATATCCATTGTATTCCAATCGAAAAAGCATTTAGTGATGCTTGCAATCTATTCAGCAATTCTTGCTGGATTAGATGCTATTATCCCCTTATTTAATCGTTATGCAATCGATAATTTCTTTGTAGACGGTAATTATGAAACATGGCCGATTTATATTGTAGCTAATTTACTTTTAGCAGCAGGATTTGGTTTTTGCGTTTGGGGATTCATTAAAGAAGCAGGTATTATTGAAGCTGAAACAAGCTATGAGCTTAGAAGACAAGCGTTTAAAAACTTGCAACGATTGTCATTTTCGTATTTTGATAAGACACCACAAGGTTGGATTATGGCACGTATGACAAGTGATGCAAGAAAACTATCACTCATCATTAGTTGGGGTATTGTTGATTTTGTTTGGGCTGCATTATCGATGATTTTTATTCTCGTTATATTATATATAACATTCATTAAATTAGCACTGATTGTCACCATAGTTTTACCAATTATGATGGTGATTGCTTATATCTTTAGAAAATTGATTTTGAAACAACATCGTCAAGCAAGAAAGTATAACTCACAGTTAACAGCACAATATAATGAAGGTTTCCAAGGTGCAAAAACGACAAAGAGCTTATCCATTGAGGAAATAAACTTTGATGAATTCTCATCAACAGCTCATAAACTCAAAAGAGCATCAGTCAAGGCAGTCATATCTAGTGCAGTTTTCTCATCTATCTTATTAGTACTCGCCTATATCGCAGTAGCAACCACCATGTTCCAAGGATCAATTTATGTTCTAGACACGATTATTACAGTTGGGACACTCGCTATGTTTATCTCATATGTCGTGAATTTCTTTGAACCTATTATGGCAATTTCACGTATTTTATCTGACTTTCAAAACGCACAAGCATCAGCTGAGCGTATTGTAGGTTTGATCGAAACTGAGCCAGACTTAGTAGATTCTAAAGAAGTTGAGGAAATCTATGGGACACTATTTGTTGATCACAAAGATAAGTGGGAAAACTTAAAAGGTGATGTTGAATTTAAAGATGTGACCTTCTACTATAAAGATAATGAAAATATTCTTACGAATTTTAATCTCAAAGTTAAAGCTGGAATGAGTGTTGCTCTTGTAGGACATACAGGATCAGGTAAAACAACCTTAGTTAACTTACTGTCGCGTTTCTATGAGCCTAAATCAGGTGAAATCTTGATTGATGGGAAAGATTATCGACAAAGAAGTATTCACTGGTTACATAAACGTTTGGGTTATGTGCTTCAAAGTCCTCATTTATTTAGTACAACAGTCATGGAAAACATCCGTTATGGTCGTTTAGATGCAACAGATGAAGAAGTGATTTATGCAGCTAAAATGGTCGGTGTCGACACCTTTGTTCAAAAACTTGAAAAAGGATATGAAACATCAGTTGGTGAAGGTGGTAACCTACTATCGGTTGGTCAAAAACAGCTTATCTCATTTGCACGAGCAGTATTAGCAGATCCCCGAATCTTAATTTTAGACGAAGCAACTTCCTCTATTGACTCGGAATCAGAACTCGTCATTCAAGAAGCAACCCAAAAGCTTTTAAGTGATCGAACAAGCTTTATTGTAGCTCACAGACTTTCAACCATTGTTAATTCAGATTTAATTGTGATGCTGGAAATGGGAGAAATCATCGAGATGGGAACTCATGAAGAGCTTCTACAAAAACGAGGAGCATATTTCGAATTATATCGTAACCAATTCTTCAAAGAAAAAGAACAGCAACTCGAAAAAATGATTCATTAAAGTAAAAAGACATGTGATCATCTAACATAGATTAGAGGTGATATACATGTCTTTTTTATTTTCTTTATGTCAAATCATTGCATTTACAAGTTCATATGTCCAATGGATAAACGAACATATCATCATACCATTGAAAGCAAACATCTCTCAATATGTTGACGTACCAAAAGCAGTCCTTTATGTAGATGGACAGGAAGTGTATGATTCAGCGATGTATTATGAACGGAATGGCGTTAATCGAACATTTATTTCCACAGTATCGTCATTTTATGTGAAAACATATACGATTTACTATAAAGTCACCTTCCCAACCTATGGTATTTCACATACACAAGCCATTATTTTTGATATCAGAGATTTTGATCCACCAACTATTCTTGAAGTTCCATCCTTCCGAATCACATTACTTCAACCATTACCATCATTTACAGAAGGGTTAAGATATCAAGATAACTATGATTTCCTTGAACAAATCAACGTTTATGTCAATACGACACATATTGTCAAAAACAGAGTGGGACATTATCCTATATATTACCAGATTACGGATTCATCAGGAAATACAGCATATGTTGAATCAACCATTGAAGTTTATGATCATCTACCTCCTGATGTAACCCTCAAACAAGAAATCATGATCAACGTTGGAGACTTATTTACATATACAGACTTTTTTACGATAAAAGATAATTATGATTTATTCGTTAAAGTAGATGTAGAGCTTGATTTAGTAAATTTTAACGAACTTGGTGTATATCCAATTAAATTGTTTGCAACCGATCAAAGTGGTAACGAAACGGTTGTAGTAACACACATAAGAATCATCGATAGTATTCCACCAAAAATTATATTAAAAACACACGTACCAGGTATTCCAGTGTGTGAAGAAATAACACATGATTTATTAAAAACATTCATCCTAAGTGTCACGGACAATTATGATGATCTATCTATTGATGATGTCTTTGTCTTTCATGATATTGATTCCACTAAACTCGGTAGTTATACCATCTTTTATCATGTATTTGATTCATCATATAATTCAACTGAAACAAAATTAACGATTAAGGTCGTTGATCAAAAACCACCAACAATAGAGATTATTGAACCTTTCATTTTTGATGTATTTTCTCCCTTACCCCACTTCATCGATTATATCGATGTTTCTGATAACTATGACTCATCGCATCTACTTTCAGTAAAAATTACAACAGCACCTAAAATGAATATTGTTGGTCTTTATCCGATTGTAATTGAGGTTAAAGATTTATCCTCCAATATCACCATTTATCGAGGTTATGTAGAAATAATTGATCAAGAACTACCTAAAATCGAAGAGATTTCTACGATTATTGTGACAGATTTCCAAAAAAGAATATATACAAGTTATTTTCAAGTGAACGATAATTACTCACCAAAAGATAAAATAGTCATCACTATTTCAGATCAGGATGTCATATATCAAGAAATTGGCATTTATCCAATCTATGTTTATGCATGTGATGAATCTAAAAATTGTGCGATGTTGGAATCAGAAATAATCATTTTAGATATCGAATCACCGAAACTAACACTTCATCAAACGATCTATCATGGTGTGTTACACCAACCTATGATTAATCTCTATGAATTGATTGATGAAGTATCCGATAATTATAATGATTTATCCATTCATGATGTTGTTATTGATCATGCTATAAACGTTCATAAGATCGGTGTATATGATGTCATATTTTCTGTAATTGATTCATCGCAAAACAAAACATCTATTAAACTACGTTATAAAATTGATGATTCAACAAAACCAGATATCACACTTACGCCTTTGACTCTATCATTTAAACAAACCTTCTTCCCCATGGAAGGTGTCACCATTTTAGAGCATTCATCAAAAGTGAGTCTAGCGATTTTTCCTTATACCATAGACACAGAAAAGCCTGGTAGTTATGTTATCACTTATGTAGCTACGGATGAAAGAGGACAATCTACCAAGGTTGAACGTGTAGTAACTGTTCTTCCACCTATTGAAAAAATTAAATTTACCTCATATCTTCCTATGGCTATTGTTTTCGTGATAGGGGTAGGTTCAACGGTTTATTTTTGGAAAAAAATATAAACCATTTACTTTGACAAAAAATAGAAATTTTACTATAATGACTACGTGAAATTAAATCAAATGACACAAAAGGAGATTAATCATGGCTAATATTTTACTTGTTTACTGGAGTGGTACTGGTAATACAGAAATCATGGCAGAAAAAATAAAAGAAGGCATGGAAAATGCGGGTGCATCTGTTGATATGCGCACAGTGGATCAAGTTGATCCAAGCGAGATTGCTAATTTTGAAAAGATTGCTTTTGGATGTCCTTCTATGGGTGTTGAAACACTTGAAGAAGATGAATTTGAACCTTTCTTTGAAGCAGTAGAAGGGTCACTATCTGGAAAAAAAGTGGCTTTATTTGGTTCATATGGTTGGGGCGAAGGTGAGTGGATGGATGCTTGGCAAGAACGCACCGTATCATCAGGAGCTAACCTATATAAAGAAGGATTTAAAGTGAATTCAACACCATCATCCGAAGAAGAAGATCAATGTGTTGAATTTGGAGAAGGATTTGCATCATTCTAAGAAATGCTGAAAAGCATTTTTTTTATCAAAATGTATGTTTTTAATTGATATAATAGGTATAGGTGATTCATGTGTTTGGAATTTTGTATACACAAAGTTCATATGAGTTGTTAAGAAATACCATACCCCAAGATGTCTTAATTGACTTAGCTGTCAAGCAGGGGTATGATTTTTTAGCCTTATCTAACTCAAACCTTTATGGTACGCATCAGTTTTTTAAACAGATGAGAAAGACGAAATTGAAACCTATCTTAGGTTTAAAAGTCAAAGTGAATTTAGACTTAGAAGATACGTATTTTCTTGTTTATGTCAAAAATGATCAAGGTTACCAACAACTATTAAAACTTATATGGATTTTGCAAGAGCGCACATTAACACTTCAAGATCTTGTAGTTCATCAAGAAGGTTTAATCGTTGTATCATGTGGATTTGAATCAATCATTGATCAACATATTTTAAACAACCGTTTCGATGATGCATATCGATATATCAAAGAATTTAAAGATTCTTTTACTTTTTATGTTGGTTTATCTCTTGACTCGTTTGATCAAGAAATGAAGATTGCACCTACACTGGTAGGCATGGCAGAAAAAGCGCATGTGAAGGTTTTACCACTCCATCAAACCTCATATATTCATAAAGATGATGAAGATGCGTATGAAGCTTTGATTAAAATAGAAGATGAAAAAAATGAAAAAATAAAAGATGCTCATTATGCATTTTTAAGCAAGAATGAGATCATTGAGCTTTTTGCGGATTATCCATTTGTTTTCGATCATCTAAAAGAATTCATATCAAAAATAACGTATACATATGCTATGCCAACCTTTGATATGCCCATATATAAAACACCCGAAGGAACAACCCAAGAGTATTTACGATCATTATCGATTGTAGGACTTAAAAAACGGTTGAAGAAAATACTAGACGCAAATGAAAAAATATATCAAGAGCGATTGCTATATGAACTTGATGTGATTCATCGTATGGGTTTTGACTCCTACTTTTTAATCGTATATGATTTTGTGCGTTTTGCTAAAACAAATGGTATTTTTGTTGGTCCAGGACGCGGTTCAGCTGCAGGTTCACTCGTCTCATATTGTCTTGGTATCACTGATGTTGATCCGATTACGTATGATCTTCTGTTTGAACGGTTTTTAAATCCTGAACGTATCACTATGCCGGATATAGATCTCGATTTTCCAGATGACAAACGTGATATGGTATTGCAATATGTGAAAGAAAAATATGGCAAGCATCATATGCTATCTATTGTTACCTTTGGTACATTTGCTTTAAGGTCATCGATACGGGACATTGCACGTGTCATGAAAATTGATCCAACTCGAGTAAATGGTATTATCAATCGCGTGATTAAAAACGATATTGATGAAACAGATTATGAGATGGTTCGTCTCTTACAGGTTGCTAAAAAAATCGAAGGTCTACCTCGTCACACAGGTACACATGCCGCAGGTATGATTTTAGCTGAGCAAGATTTGACCTTGCATCTTCCAGTTCAAAAAGGAATTAATGATTTTCTTCAAAGTCAATATGAACAGAAAGACTTAGAAGAGTTAGGACTTTTAAAAATCGATTTTTTAGGTATTCGTAATTTATCGATCATCGATGAAGTGGTTATTAATATACAAAAACATAATCACTCTTTTCAAATTAACGATATTCCTCTTGATGATCATATCACTTATGAACTTTTGCAAAGAGGAGATACATCAGGAATTTTTCAGCTTGAATCATCAGGGATGAGACAAGTTTTAAAAAAACTAAAACCAGATACATTTGAAGATTTAGTTGCTATACTTGCACTTTATCGTCCAGGTCCTATGGATAATATTGATGAGTATATCAAAAGAAGAAACGGAAAAACATTTGAATATATTCATAAAGATTTACAACCCATTTTAGAAAAGACATATGGGATTATTGTCTATCAGGAACAAATCATGAAAATCGCATCTGATTTTGCAGGATACACCTTAGCAGAAGCAGATATTTTAAGACGAGGAGTCTCAAAAAAAGATCGTCAAATTCTAGAACAGGAAGAAAAAAGATTCATTGAAAAGTCAGTAGAAAAAGGACATTCTCAAAGTATTGCTAAAGATATTTATGATTATATTGTTAAGTTTGCTGATTATGGTTTCAATCGAAGTCATAGTGTTGCTTATGCGGTTGTTGCATATCAAATGGCTTATTTAAAAGCACATTATTTTCCAATATTTATGACTGCATTATTATCTAATGTGATTGGAAATGAAGTTGCTGTCAATGATTATCTTATCGAGCTTAGAAGACAACATATCAAAATTTTACCACCACACATTAACTATTCAATGAATCATTTTATCTATAATCAACAAGCTATTTACTTACCATTGATTTCAATTAAGAGTATAGGTAGATTGGCATCTACAAAGATTATTGAAGAGCGAGAAAAAGCCTTGTATAAGGATTATCAGGACTTTAAGTTAAGAATTAAAAAAGAGATTAATGAGAAAAATCTAGAAATGTTGATTCATAGTGGAGCACTCGATACCTTTGGATTAAATCATCCTACCATGCTCGCAAATAAGCAAATTGAACAAGCGGGATATGAACTTTATATTCAGGATTTCAAAATGAGAGTTCAAGATGATTTTAGTTTTATTGAAAAAGCGAATTACGAAAAAGAAGCTTTAGGATTTAATGTGCTATATCAACCACATCTTGCTTATAAAGATTTAATTGATCGACTCAAATTAAAACCTTTATCAGCAATAAAAGAAAAATCAGAAATTGATGTTTTAGCATCCATCAAACATACAAAAGTTATTAAAACGAAACAGAATAAACAGATGGCTTTTTTAACTATTGATGATGGCACAACTGAAATTGAAGTGACATTGTTTGACTATGACAGATATAAAAACTTACTGGATAAAGAGTTGAAAATTATCAGGATTAAAAAGAACTCGTATCGTGAGCAAATATCTTATGTGATAGAAAGCATAAAAGACATCAAGGAGATAACCTCATGACAAAAGAATCAAGAACACATGTTTTAAATGCTATTCGAATGGGATTGATTACTAATATCATTCTGACACTGATTAAGGTGATATCTGGAATCCTTGGATCATCACAAGCGCTCGTCAGTGATGGTTTAAACTCATTTTCTGATGTGTTCATAAGCATCATGTTGTTAATCGTATTAAAGTTAGCAACGAAGAAACCTGATCATGATCATCCATACGGACATGAAAAATATGAAGGACTTGCATATTTCGTTTTAGGTATCATTTTCATCCTAACAGCATCATACATATTTGTTCAGGCAGTACTTTCAATCATTCACTTTATCAATCATCCAGATACGATATCTGCACCACATGCTTTAACTGTAATTGTTGCTTTTATAGCGCTCATTATCAAGTTTTTCTTATATCGATTCTTTAAAAAAACGGGTCAAATTTACGACCTCCCAACGATAAAAGCTGATGCAAAAAATCATTTACTCGATGTTTGGGCAACTCTTATCTCATTAATCGGACTTGTTATTGCTCAGTTTGATCTTGTTATATTTGATTACATAGCTTCTATCATGATTGGTATCTTTATCTTGCGTTTAGGTCTCCAAATCTTTTTCGAATCTATATCCTATCTTGTTGATCAAGCGCCTTCAGATGAAGAAGTTAAAGACATTAAATCACTCATTATTTCCGTTAAAGGTGTCTTAACGATTGATGATATAAAAATAAGAAAACATATGACACAAAAATATGTCGATGTAGAAATCGGAGTGACAGCAACCCTATCTTTACAAGAAGCTCATCAAATTGCTGAGAATGTACATCATCTCGTTGAAAAGAAATTCCCCGAAGTGATTCACTGCATGGTTCATGTAAATCCGAGCAAACAAACCATATAAGAGGGTATGAACTCATTAAAAATATAAACAAAGTTATATTTTATTGAGTTTAATGCCCTTTTTTGCTAAAATATAGCCATAGGTACTTTCTTCATGAAAGGTTGGGATGCTATGCCTGAATTTTATTTGATTCAATGGGGTGTCATCGGAGTATTTGTTCTAATCCACTTTCTCATCGGTTTTCTAAGAGGTGCGAGTAAATCTACATACTTTACGATTGTGAGTTTGGTTTTAACGGTTGTCACTTTATGGTTAGTGTCAAAAATATCGTTGAACCTGCTTTTTTCTACATTCTTATCCCTTGAAACCATGATAGCTACCATCCAAAACTTATCTGGAGGAATTATCCCAGCAGAGTTTGTTGAATATATTTTAAACCCAACCATTAGTGCTGTTATGATTGCAGTGATTGATCTTGTCATTAAAATCGTTGCTTTTATTCTTATTTATCCATTTTTAAAATGGTCATTAACAATGACCATATTTAGACCTATATGGATTGCTTTCATTAAAAAACCACTGCTTAAAAAGCAAAATGAAAAGGACCTTATTGCCTTCCAAAAGAAGGGTAAAATAAACCGTAAATTTAAAAAAAGTAAGAAACTTAAAAAACCAATCTTTGGTCGTCTTTTAGGTGGTTTTATGGGGGCTATCCGAGGATTTGTCGTTGGTGTTGTCTTCTTACTACCTGTGATTGTATTAGCTGGTTTTGTATCTGGTATTGCTACCAATTTGTCATACAATGAAGATCATGCGTTCCAATTAAGTTCGGATGCAGATGAAATGATATCTATTCCAAGTGAATATAATGAGATTATCGATAACATCATTCGCATGAATGAAAATGGAATTGGAAGATTAACCAGTCAAATTATCATCAGCGGTAAATCACTTGATCGTATCGCTTTTGATATGGTTTTTTCAGCTGATATCATCGAAGAAGGCGAAAAAGTTGGAGAAATCAATTTAGGGAATGAGCTTGAAGGTATTGTGGGTATTGCTGAAGTTCTTATAAGTGGTGGATATCTTGATAATTATGATTTTACACAAATCTCTTCAGAAAATTTACCAGATATAGAAATCATAATGGGCCATCTTGGTCGATCAACATTGATTCAAAGTATGATTCCTCTTGGGACAAGATTTGCTGTCATTAATGTATTACCACCATTTATTAATGGGACCAATTTATATGACCGTGAATCAACCAAAACAGCACTCGACAACTTTACATCCATTGATTGGGAAGTTGAATTTAATAATATCTATGGAATTATCGAAGCTATGCTTGAATTTGGTTCATATCAAGAACTTATGGCATATGCTGATAATCCATTGTTACTCTTAGAAATGACACCAGATGAAGCAGAAGCATTCACTGACATTATTCGTGCATTTGGAAATCTTGAAACACTCTATTTATTGAATGCAGGCATCGATTTTGCTACATCTTATGAAAGTGTTCAAAATATCGTCTCATGGGTCAATCAAGAAAATAGAGAAGCTTATTTACAAGAGCGATTATCTTTTATCCTTGATCATCCAGATTTCTTTGTAGGTAATAGTGGTGAAATTACACGTATTGCTAATTTTATTGAATCTATTTTTGCTGATGAAGATGTGAGTGTTAAAGCATTATACGATTCAATGGGTAACCTTGAAGATTTTATTGCTTTACAAAATCCTACGTGGGTGGGTGGTCTACTTGATCAGCTCGTTCAAATTGAGCTTTTAGTTAAGACAATCCCATTAGCACTAGACTATTCATTGTATGAAGCATTTGGTAGTCAAATTGCAGCAGATTTAGCAGATCAAATATCTCAAGCTTTAAGTGAAACAGCATGGGATGAAGAAATTTTAAATGTAGGTAATATATATAAAGAAGTATTAACGCTTGGAATTGAAGCTATATTTGGTGAAAATCCCGATTATTTTGCATTTATCGATGATATAGCAGTTAATCATATGGATAGCATTCGAACCATTGTTGAATATATTTTTGATGATAGCGAAGTTGTCAATGTTGCTGTCGAAATTGCATCACCCTTCTTAATTGAACAATTTATTTCTGATCAAACTTTAAGAGATTTAGTGACACAAGGATTGATGAGCGATCCTGATTCGGGTGTTGTAGATTTTAGTTTTGGTCAAGAAATCAATAACATATTGACCATGGTTGAAACAGTTTATGTATTTACAACGACAGAAGAATTAACCAATATAATGAACCTAGAATTAGTTGATCAACTCGACTTTGTATCGCGTTTTGGTTCATTAACTCCTGTTCAATTTTCACGATTTGATACAGCCATCAAGGACATGCAACTTTTATCCCGTTTAGGTAATAGTGCACTTGATTATATCCAATCCACACAAAATATCGAACAATTATTCATTCCAACAGAAGTCTCCTTAAATAATGATTTATCATCACTTATCAACTTTGTTTATTATGCGGCTAATTATTTATATACAGAAAGCTTAACAACACCTTTTATCGAAGATGTTGATTTTGCTCCTTTATTAGCTGATCCACTATTTAGATCCTATCTTCTACCAACGATGACTAATCATTCAGATTTCCTCATCAGTAATATTGCACATAACATCAAGCTCTTTAGTTCAAATGCATCCTTGCAGAATTATTTAACGATACCTGATGCGTTACTAACCGCTTCACCTGAAGATCAAATATGGAAAGATGAGATTGCAAACTTATTAGGTGCTGTTTTTGATTTAGGTGCTTTCTTTGAAAATTCGAATGCACTCACACTTTCTGTCAGGGAAGTCCTTCAACTATCTGAAGATCCATATCAAGCACCTATAGAACTAATTACTCAATTTGCTGATAGTGATATGTCAAAAGCAAGATTAGCTTTTGGAAATCTTGATGCATCAGAAATATTTAGATACAGTATTTCAACGGTGATTGAAGTTTTAGGCACACAAAGTCTAGGATTTATTGAAGGTTTCGAATTAGGTATGCCAAGCATTGCATTAGATAACGGTGTGATTAAAGAAGACATGTTTGTCGAACTTATTTGGGGGATATCGACACTTCTTGATGATGCAAATCAAACGTTAGGATTTGATGTAGTTGCTGATTTGATTAACAATCAAGATAATTACTTATATATTCAAGCATTAAACAATATCAGTGATGATACGTATTTAATTTTTAGTTCGATTACGCTTTTAAGAGGACTTATTTCAGAAATATTGCTTGATCCATCCGTTCAGACTTATGCACGAGATTTAGTTAATAATACAGGATTTGTCACTGTTTCAGATCAATTCTTAGCATTTGAAAGACCAGATAATGTATTAGATCCAACTGATTTAGCTGGTTTATTTATTTCAGCAAAATCTCTTCAAATCACTGCACCTTTCTACTATAACCCAGGTCAAGAAATCTATGGATTTATCAATCAATTATCAAGCGCACAACTTGATGGTTTCTTTGATGCTACACTGATTAAAGAAATATTTACCTTTGCTTTAACCGATGATTTAGTCATAGAATCACTTGCTACACGTGTAAACGATATTTATTACAATGCACAAGCAGGTATTGGATTACTTACACAAATAAATCCAGACTTTACGAATTTTATCGCTTCATTAGGTGCACAAAGAGATGAAGATGACTATTTTGACGTAGGCGAATTTAAAGCATTGATTCAAGCATTCCAAGAACTTGAAGTGACATCTGTAGCTGACTTATCAGCTTTAGCTGACCTAACTCTTGTCAATCAAAAAATAACAAATTCTTTAGTCATAGAAAAACTATTTGAATCCAATTGGTTATATCAAAATTTAAACTATGTTTTCACAAATGAAGACTTATACAATCAACTCGCAGATATACTTGAACAACAAATCTTAAATCAAACAGGTGTTACCCATGAGTTAACTGGTGAAAATGTCAGCTTTGTTTTACCTAAATATGACATGCTCGAAACTTCAGGTGACCGTGTAGGCATGATTAAGGTTTCCGAGTTTAAGAAATTCTTAGTTGCTGGAACACGCGTAAATTGGGCAGGTGTTGAACTTGGCTCAGGTGCTGGTATAGCAACAAACATCTCGAACTTCTTACTTGAAGAAGGAGAAGATGGAATTAGACATGTTGATGTGCTTGTTGACTCTAATTTGATGGTCGCTATTTTTGATAAACTACTTAACTTTGAATACAATGGCTTTGGTATTGATCAAATTTTAGTTGATTTTGGTAATTCAAGATTAGGTGGAATTGCTGCACTTGATGGTTTGACATTAACTAAAGAAATTCTTCATTATGACACCTCAGCTTATGATGATAATGAAGTGATTAAGCGTGAAGAAATAGCCCAACTCTTTGAATCGTTAACCGTTCTAGATTTAAATCAACCAATTAACCTTCAAGCATTTATCACACTTGTTGATGAAGGAAAACTACCTGATCTACTTAAATCAAAAATACTACACTCCTTTGTTTCAAATGCTTTAACAAGTGAAGTTGTACAAGAATTTGGTGTAACAAAAGTTAACGGTATACAAACCATCCTCGTTTTACCAAACGATTTCTTTGCTGTGGATCCAGTCTTGTTAGATGGTGATTTATTTAAAGTAAATGAACTAGAAAACATTTTTATCGCACTACGTGCGTTAGGTTTAGAAGATGGTAATTTCGGTGCGATTAATCAAGACACATTTATAGCTCTCGTAGATCCAGCAACCAAAGATGATGAAGGTTTTGATGATTTTGATCGTGTTTTTGGAGCTAACTATATTTATATACTATTAGATAGAGCTATAGCCTTAGAAGGTTTTAGTGATTTTGCTGTTCAGACTTTAGGTCTTGATGCTTTATCAGGTGATCCTATCTCACTCAATCCACCACAAACCATTAAATTAAATGACCCCATGAATCCACTTGAAAATGGAAGATTACCAAAGATTGAGTTTAGAAGATTACTTACTTCAGTTAATATGCTCGGTGATTTATCTCAGTTCTCAGATCCTGCAGTGTTAATCGATGTGTTAACAGGCATGATAGGAGCAGATGTAGATCCAGACACGAATGACGATGATTTCGATCGTTTTATGAGTTCTGATTATTTGTATTATATGATTAGTGTTCTCTTACAAAATCAAGATCAAATATCAGTTCCTGTTCAAGCACTTGAAATCGGTGGTATATATGACGGATTTATAAAGAAAGCGGAAATCCGTGCAGTTTTAAATGCACTGATTATATTAGAAGTATTTAATCCAAACGAGATTGAACCTGAAGATATAACCATTCAAAAATTACTCGATATTCTTGATTTAGAAGATTCAGCATTTGTTCAATACCTCATCTCTCAACAAATTATTTCTGCACTTGATCCAAATGATGAAGGTAAAATACCAGATGATGCCTTTGAAGGGGATCTAGAAGACGGTATGCTAACGATGGATGAAATTCGTGCGATTGCTGATGCTTTAGTCATTTTAGCAAATAATGACCCTGATACACCAATTACGAATATTGCATTTGATCAAATAACTGTTGGTCAAGTTCAAGATTTATCGACAGTTCCATCTATAGTCATCAAGCAACTTTTAACAGATGAAATCAAGAAAGCTCTTGATCCAGATGATGAAGGTAAAATACCTGCAGATGCATATGAAAATAATGATCCAAATGGAAGATTATCTCAAGATGAAATTGATGCGTTAGTGGTTGCATTACTCGTCTTAGCAAATAACGACCCTGATTTACTCATCACAGAAATATCAACAGATGTTTCAGTAGGTCAAGCAATTGAACTACGTGACGGTACAGGCACTCCGGGTGAAACAGTTGGTTTAGATTCACTCATTATTCAACAAATTATGTCTGATGAAATTATCGATCTTTTAGGTTCTGATAACATCCCTGATTCAGCCTATACAGATTTGACTCAAACACGATTGATTAGACTTGAATTAGAAGAGATGATTCAAACTATTTATATCCTTGCTGATGGTGAGTTATCGCTTCCAGTTGCTGATTTATCAGTGGATGCAGTGACCGTAGGTCAAGTTGCTGATTTAAACGATTTAAATTCAGAGATTACCAAGAAACTTATTTCACAAACGATTATTGATAATATTGATGCAGACATGCCAGAAGGTGAATCAAGAGTTCCACTTGATGCATATAGCGCAGAAGATCCAACACGTTTATCTGATATAGAGTTAGATGCAATGATAGAAGCACTTCTCATTATTGCAAATAATGATGAAACTCAAGTTGTTTCAACACTCAACTTCTCTGAAATTAATGTTGGACAAGTCGAAGCATTATCAACTGTTAATTCGTATATCATAAAACAAGTCTTAACAGATGAAATAAAGATCAACTTAGATCCTGATGATGAAGGAAAAGTTCCAGTCGATGCATATGAAAATAATGATCCAACTGGTCGATTGAAACAAGCAGAAATCGATGCAATGGTGGTCGCACTTTTAGTTCTAGCAAATCAGGATCCAGATATTTTAATTACAAATATATCAACAGATGTGACCGTAGGTCAAGCACTTGAACTCAGAGATGGAACAGGAACCCCAGGTGAAACAGTTGGTCTTGATTCACTCATCATTCAACAAATCATGTCAGATGAAATCATTAATCTATTAGGTGCAGAAAATATACCAAGTTCATCTTATACAGATGTTACCGAAACAAGACTACTGAGAACTGAACTTGAAGAAATGATAGAAGCGATTTACATCTTAGCTGATGGCAATACATTATTATTAGTTGCAGACCTTGAAACAGATGATATTACTGTAGGTCAAGTTGCTGATTTAAATGATTTAAACTCAAATATTACGAAAAAACTCATATCACAAACGATTATTGATAATATTGATGCAGACATGCCAGAAGGCGAATCACGTGTACCAGCAGAAGCATATAGCATAGAAGACCCAACTCGTTTATCAGATGATGAACTTGATGGTATGATAGAAGCACTTTTAATCATTGCTAAGGGTGATGAGACAGAAATAGTATCAACACTTAACTTCTCTGAAATAAATGTAGGACAAGTTGATGAGTTGTCTGTTGTAGATTCTTATATCATTAAACAAGTCTTAACAGATGAAATAAAGAAGAACTTAGACCCAGATGATGAAGGTAAAGTTCCAGTTGATGCTTATGAAAATAATGATCCAACAGGTCGATTGAAACAAGAAGAAATTGATGCAATGGTGGTCGCACTTTTAGTTCTAGCAAATCAGGATCCTAATATTTTAATCACTAACATCTCAACTGATTTGACAGTTGCTCAAGCACTTGAACTCAGAGATGGAACAGGGACACCAGAAGAAATCGTTGGTCTTGATTCACTCATCATTCAACAAATTATGTCTGATGAAATCGTGACGATACTTGGAACAGACAATATACCAAGTTCATCTTATACCGATGTTACCGAAACAAGACTACTGAGAACTGAACTTGAAGAAATGATAGAAGCGATTTACATCTTATCAGGTGGTAACACAGCATTATTGGTTGCTGATGTAGATACAGAGGATGTAACTGTAGGTCAAGTTCAAGAATTAAATGATCTAGATTCAAGTATAACTAAGCGACTCATTAGTACAGCAATCATCGATAACATCGATGCAGATATGCCTGTTGGCGAGTCAAGAGTTCCACTTGAAGCTTATAGTTTAGATGATCCTGATAGATTATCTGATGAAGAATTAGATGCTATGATCGTTGCACTCTTAGTTTTAGCAAATCATGATCCAAGTGTTTTAGTGAAAAATGTAGATACTGACGTTACTGTCGGTCAAGCTGCTGAATTAAGAGATGGAACAGGAACTCCAGGAGAAGTTCTTGGTGTTGACTCTTATATCATTCAACAACTGATTTCTGAACAAGTTATTACTGTCATTGGCGTTGATAATATACCTGATGATTCCTATGCTGATGTTGAAAAGACAAGACTTATTAAGTCTGAAGTAATTAACATGATTACAGCTATTGAAATTTTAGGTGACTACGATGAGGATCGTGAAGTCAGCATGATTGATGCTGATGATGTCACTGTTGGTCAAGTGAAAGAATTAAACCAACTCAATTCACCGATTACAAAGAAGCTCATATCTTCATCCATTATTGATGCAATTGACCCAGATGATGAAGGTAAGATACCATTAGAAGCTTTTGAAGGTGATCCTGCTGATCGATTACTTACAGATGACGAAAGAAACGCGATGATAGTAGCTCTAGAAATACTAGCAGAACATGATTTAACAACTCTAGTCAGAGAGATTAGTACAATAGTAACTGTTGGACAAGTTCAAGAGTTCAAAGAGGGCACAGGAGATCCACTCGAAGTTAGAGCTATCCATGCGTATACGATTAAACAACTCATTAGTGATGAGGTTGAAGGTGTCATTACAACCATCCCTGATGATGCATACAATAACTCAATGACTAGAGATCGTTTAACAGATGATGAAATTGAAAAGATGATTGATGCATTGGTCATCTTATCAGGAAACGATTTAACAGAACTAGTATCTGGTATTAATCCTGATCTTGTCACTATTGGTCAAGTAGAAGAACTTAATGGTCTCGATTCGATTATTACTAATAAATTGATTAGTGATTCCATTATTGATGCAATTGATCCGGATGATGAAGGTAAAGTGCCAGCATCAGCTCATATTGATGACAATCCAACTAACAACTTAAAACCAGGAGAAGTCATTGAAATGATTGAAGCGTTACGCATCCTAGCTGGTAAGAAGACAGGCGATCCAAACAACTTAACTGATGATGTTATTGTCTCAGGTATTGATGTTGATCCAACTATCTATCAAGTTAAAGCAATGAATGATCTTAATTCGGAAATTACGAAGAAACTTATCAGTGATTCCATTATTGATGCGATTGATCCAAATGATGAAGGTAAAGTGCCAGCATCAGCTCATATTGATAACAATCCAGCTAATAACTTGAAGCCAGAAGAAATTATCGAAATGATTGAAGCGTTACGTATCTTAGCTGGTAAGAAGACAGGCGATCCAGACAACTTAACTGATGATCTTATCGTCTCAGGTATTGATGTTGATCCAACAATTGGCCAAGTTAAATTACTTAATGGACTAGATTCGCGTATTACTGAAAAACTCATTAGTGATTCCATTATTGATGCCGTAGGTGTTGGATCTGTTCCAATTGATGCATACATCGATGACACACCAGGTAACTTACTCAAACCAACTGAAGTCACAAACATGATTTTAGCACTTGAAATACTTGGTGATGACGGAGATCCAATGACTGACACAGATGATGTCAAGTTAACAGATATTGATACAAGAGTTACAGTTGCACAAACTCAAGATTTGAAGACCAATGGATCAGTTATTATTAAACAAATCATTAGTGACGCAATCACAGATATGCTTGCTCCAGAACAAATACCAAATGATGCATATCGTACAGAAGTAGGTCTCAACCGCTTGAAAGATTCTGAAATTGAAGCGATGATTGATTCACTTGAAATACTTGCTGGTGGTGACGATAGTGTTTATGTAGATGGAATCGCATTTGATGAGTCTACATTCACTGTAACAACCCTCAAGTTGTTCCCAGACTCGCTGATCATGAACCGCATCATCTCATCAGGTTTAATTACGAATATGCCAAATATTCCAATTGAGTCTTATGTTGATCGTGATCCACTTGATGAGGAATATAAACTTGATTTACTCCGTATTGAAATTAATAACATTTTAGATGCATTAACAATTTTAGGTATCGATAATCCAAATGATGGCGATAGTATCCCTGCTGAGGACATTACATTTGCTCAACTTGATGAAATTGTCTTACTTGGAACTGTCGGTAGTCTAAATGAACATCCAGAAGGCTATTCACCCATTATTGTCCATATCTTATCAACACCAATGCGTGAAGCAGTATCGAGAGTTGTTGGAGGATTCGATTACGGTGTACCAATAGCAGCAAGAAGAAATGAAATTGATGCATTAACCTATGATCTCATCTATGAAGAAGTTGTTGGACTAATAGATGCACTCAAGCTCATTGGTAACGTCGGTGAAGACCCAGGTCAAGAAGATCCAGAAACCACATCACTCTTTGATGTATCAAGCACATTAGCTCCTGAATCATTTGGTCCTGATCTACTTGAAGATTTAATTGCTTTAGATAAACTCGTCGTATACCGTATGATTTCGCTTGGTATCCAAGATGCTGATATTGATAATGATGATAGTTACGCTTTAGTTGGCGATCGAAACTTTGATGATGATCTACCAGGAGTACCTGTATACCGAGATATTAAGATTGATGAAATGGAACATATTGCCTTGTCCATGAACCTTTTAGGTCTCACAAGTATTGCTGATATCGAAGGTTATATTACTAATCTTGCTAACTTGAAGGCGTTAACTCCAGAGGTCGTTAATCAATTAGTAGAATCTGACACAAATGGTCCAAATACAATTATTTACTACATCATTTCTGAAACAGTTGACCCTGATAATGATTTATTTGATACGCTAGTTATTCTAGATCCAATCAATTATCCAGGTCCAGCTGATAATTATTATGAGATTGATGTCGTTCGAATTAGACTCAAGAGAACTTCAATTAGTGGTGCTATTAATGCATTACCATAGAAAAAATCTATGAATGGTTAAGGTGGTTGCTTAAAGATGCAATCACCTTTTCTTTTTTCCATGCTATACTAAAAGAAAAACGTAGGTGATTGAGTGATGGAGCATAATTCTAATCTTTTATCAATTAGTAAAAAAGCTTTTCTAAACGTGATTTACATCTTACTGTTTTTAATTCTCTCAGCAGGTCTTGTTACCTTAATAATCCCTTCAGGTGCATTTGATCGAGAAGCTGATGGAACAATTGTCAGTGGTTCATTTTCATTTCTTACTGAGACAAAATATCCTTTGTGGCGAATTTTAACTGCTCCGTTTGAAGTATTAGTAGGCCCAGATGCAGTTAGTGTCATCATGATTGGTTTGTTTTTGATTATTCTTGGTGGTACGTTTGCAGTCATGGATAAAACAGGTGGTATCAAGGTCATTATTCAATCACTTATTGTTCGATTTAAAAACAATAAATATTTACTCCTTCGACTCATTATATTAATGTTTATGCTCTTTGGAGCATTCTTTGGAATCTTTGAAGAATCGATTGCTTTATTACCTATATTAATATTATTATCTCTTTCACTCGGATGGGATACACTAACAGGATTAGGTATGTGTTTGCTTGCTGCTGGCTTTGGATTTGCTACTGCGGTTACCAATCCATTTTCTATTGGTGTTGCATCAAGTCTCGCAGGTATAAATATCTTAAATGGCGCACTCTATCGTATCCTCATTTTTATCATCATGTATGGTGTTTTACAATTCTTTTTGGTTCATCATGCAAAAAAAGTAGAAGAAAACCCAACTCTTTCTCCTACTTATGACATTGATTTAAACAAGTCTCGCCAATTTGACTTATCACATCAAAAGTTTGATAATGAGTCATTAATTTTAAAGACTTATGTATGGCTATTTATTATTTTATTCATAGGTATTCTTTTAACAAGTGTATTAGAACTCGCTTTTGACATATCTATTCCTGCTATCCCCGTCATGGCACTGATCTTTTTAGTTGGAGGTCTTATAGGTGGATGGCTAGTAACAAAAGATATGAAAAAGACATTAAAAATATATGGTCAAGGTATGCTTGGGGTTGCACCTGCATTTATTCTTATTATGCTTGCAGTAAGTGTTAAACATATCATTTCAGAAGCTCAAGTGATGGATACGATTTTGTACTATTTATCGAATTTACTCGATGGTAAATCTCCCATCATTAGCATATTATTCATTTACATGCTCGTTTTGTTGATTCAATTTTTCATAGGTTCAGCATCAGCAAAAGCATTTCTGATCATGCCCATTATTCTACCATTGGTTGCTTTAATTGGATTAAGCAGAGAAATAGCTATATTAGCATTTATCTTTGGTGATGGTTATACCAATGTGATATTCCCAACCAATGGTGTTCTCTTGATTGGATTATCCATCGCGTCCGTTTCTTACTCAAAATGGTTCAAGTTCACATATAAGCTTCAAATTGTTACACTCGTTTTAACTATTATCTTCCTATTTATAGGTATATGGATAGGGTATTAAAAAAATAGACCACGCATGGTCTATAATTGATCGATTATATTTAAGTAAAATTGAACACCATTAATGACATTCTCAATCGTTATATCTTCATCAACACCATGGATTTTAGCTAAATCAGCTTTAGATACATCCATGGGTGAAAATTTATAAACGTTGTCACAAATCGCATGATAATGTCTCGAATCAGACGTAGCAATCATCAAATAAGGAGCAGGTATCACATCTGGCCATGTTTGCTTGATTGCTTTTTCTATGATTTTATACTGATCATCTACGAAAGACGTGGATGTCGCTTCAGATATTTCAACAGCTTCAACATCAACTCCATAGGGTGAAACCAGTCTTTTCACACGATCAATGACATCTTTAGATGATTCATGTGGTCTTAATCTGTAATTAACACCTATTTCAGCTAAAGAAGGAAGTACATTAATGGCTTCACTACCACTTGCTTGAGTAAAAGCTTGTGTCGTTTTAAATAAGGATAGAAATTCACCACCAGAACTTTTAGCGATTAACTTAACTAAGGGTAGGAATAACCAAAGATTAGCAAATAACATGCGAATGAAAAATGAATTTGATTCAGGGGCTAAATGTTCAAATAAAGCTTTAACTGGAGGTGTGAGCTTCAATTTAAATGATTTATGGTTATTCAGTTTGACAATCGCTTTAGCAAGTAAAGTCAATGGTGTTTCCTTAGGAGGTGTAGAAGCATGTCCTCCTTTACTTTTAGCAATCAATTTCACATTTAAAAATCCCTTTTCAGCAATACCAACCACAGCTGCTTTTTTAGCAACTCCAGGAAACATTTTCGAGACAATCGCTCCACCCTCATCTAGAACAAAAGCGGGTTTAACATGCTGACTTTCTAAATAGTCAACAATCGTTTTAGCAGACACACCAAACGTTTCTTCATCTCCACCAAATGCTACATACAAATCCTGTTTAAACACTTTGTTTTTAGATAGTGCATATTCTAAAGCTTCCATGACCGCATTTAGTGAACTTTTTGTATCAAGTGTTCCTCTTCCATATATTGTTTTTTCATCAACTCTACCAGAAAATGGATCTTCTTTCCAATGACCATTGATGGGAACAACATCATAATGACTCATGAAAACAGCAGGTGATTCACTTGATTCACCTTTTATTTTGATGAGCATTCCTTTGAAATGTTCACTATACTCACCAACACTAAAAATCATTGGATATCTCTCTTTAAGATAACTTCTAAATTTTTCAAATTCACTTTCATCGATGAGTGTCTTATCCGCATATGAAATCGTCTTAAACTTTATCATTTGAGAAAGTGATTCTACTACACGTGATTCATCAATCTCATGACGTTTTTTCATTTCAGGTAATCCATCTGGTTTAAATTTAAACGTTCGATAAATGACAACAACAATCAAACATATTGGGATGAGTAAAAGAAATAATAATTCCATTACTTAATCAGACCCTTCTTATATAATACTCGTGCAATGATTACAGAGATTAAAACACCAACAGGAACCATAATACCTACAAGTCCACCACTACCTGGTACTAGTGGGAAGAAGATGAACATGAAGACAAGAGGTACGATAGCAATCTTAATTCTTTTCATAATGTATACAATACCTAATGCACCAAATAATGCAGGTAACACATTACCAAAGGCAGGTTCTAATGCTTCACTCTTAAAGATAGGTTCTAATGGGATAAATAAAACAATACCTACTAAAATAATAAGGGTTGTCATTATACTGGATGCTGCTACAGCAATCGTAGAAATCGCATCTCCTTCATCACTACCTTTTTCAATATTAAGTGCATCTTGAGCATTTAATGCCACTGGAACTTTAAGTGAACTTAAATTACCTGTGACAAACGATAAGTATGTACTACCTGTACCAAGCATCGGTGAAAAAGTGAAAACTTCGATGGTTGTTACTGGCCAGAAAATAATTGCGGTTGCAATAAATCCAGCAAAAAACTTATCTGCTTGTGGCCATAAACCGGTAACCAAACTGATGATTAATGGGACACTGATAAAAAGCAATAATGCACCAAACATCCATATTCTACCTTCATAGTGTAATTGATCTTTATAAGTTCTTTCCATCTTAAACCACCCCCATAAAAGCGTATAATAAAGCCATTGCCATGGATCCGACCATAGCAAGTGGTATGGCATAATTTCTTAACCATTCCCACTTAAACTTCTTCATAAGCATACCTAAAATAAGAATGAGAATAGCTGAAGTAGCCAAGACTAAAACAGATAACACTGAGATACCAGTTGTTCCATCGATTCGCTCTTTTGGAGCTAATACGAAACCAACAAATGCAGAGATTAATCCAATGAATAAAGCATCCATTAAAATATTCTTCCACGTATTATCTTTCTCTTTAATCACGTCCATCCGACTACTCATCTTCTTAAAGAACAATGGAATAATAAAGAGTGGAGGAATACATCCTAATGTCATGACCCATAATGCGGTAATCGCTATTTCTGGTGAAATGGATGAAACATTATCAGGTAAACCAAAAGCTCCATTAATGACATTGAGTGCAGCTGGTAACTCATAGGTGACCGCACCTAATGTTCCAAGTCGCATGCCTGCAAGAAACGAACCAAAAAAGTTCGTTAATGCAATCAAACCAATGACAATTGCAATTGATGGGGCTAAACTAAATATCATAGATGATGTAATGGTTTTATTGATTTGTTCTTTTGTAAATCCTAATACGATCGCTCTTTTTCGTGCTTTAATTAAAAAATAAGCAGATTGCATCAGAACATAAGCAAAAACAATGCCTACTAATAGATACACCCACCATGTATTACGAAATTCCATATTTTGCACCTCGTTTTTTCATGTTGATATTATTATATAATAGATTTCTTATAATCACTCACTTTGGTTACTTTTTTTAAACATAAAAAAAACAAATGCCCCCACATTTGTTTATGAATTCTTATGATGATGGAGCGTAAACAAGTATTCACCTGCATGAACAAACTTCGTTGGTAGCCATGGTGTGCTCATTTCGAATTGGTAAATTTGATAGCCTTCATATATTTGAATATTTCGACCAATATCTGAAGGTAAACTTTGAATGTTCTTCACATCAAATATCAGTTTTTTCATTTCATCCTTGCAGGAACCCTCATACATATACGTATCTTTTGTTAAGGTTAAACGACCAAAACCAACGGTTTTTAACATTCCATGATCAATGGATTGTAAAATAACTTTTGAAGTGAGTTCGTATGGATTATCCAAATCAATCTCATCTTTGACACGTTTTGCTTGATTGAAAAAGAGCACATCAAGTTCTGTTCGATTAAGCATTCCATGAGCATCATAGATGAGTTCATGTTTGCATGATGGACAAACTAATCGATCCTTTTGACTATCAAGGCCCTCATATAAACACGAAGGGCATTGATAAATCACGTTCTCTAAGCCTTTAATGTTATTTGATTTATAGACATACATTTTCTCTTTATTGAAAGAAGAGGTCGAAAAATATAATTTTTCAGTGACGATTTGATAGATTTGATCGATTGATAGCTTTTCAATATTTTCTTTTGATATGATGAATTCTTTTTCTGTTTCAATACGTCCCTTAAATGTTTTCTTTGTCCAAGGTGGATTCACTAAATATGCATTCTTATGCTTAACGATATAAACATCAACTGACGCTTTTTTTAGAAACTTAGCGATAGAAAACGATAGTGGATTGGTCGTTCCAGAAGGAGAGATTTGACCTTCAGGAAACACAGAGACAATACCATTCATTTTGAGGATTCTAAAGGCCCTTAAGGTTGCAACCGGATCTGCTTGCATCAAACTTTTTGGTATCGCTCTTGCTAATTTCAAGAAAAACTTCGTTCCAGATTCATAAAACATTTTTTGTGCAGCCAAATAACTCACTCTTCTTGGATAGAGAGCAGCTGTCGTATAAATAAAATCATAAAATGAAGTATGATTACTTAAAACGATGGCAGGACCTTTAATGCTTACTTTTCTAGTAATGCGATTTCCTTTAATAAAACTAAACACTTTTAATAGAAAACCTAATGTGATGTATAAAAAGAGATTAGGCTTTTTCATTATTAAAAGATATTTTCCAAGGATTCACTTACTTCAACATTTCCTTGGAGCACTTCAGTCATCTCTTTTTGTTTTTTTGCATCAATTATATATCGATAGGATATCAAAATACCAATACTCATTAAAATAAGAGGAGCAAATGACATAATTAAACGAATCATCAGTGTCGCTGAATCAGGTTGTTCTAAAAGACGATCTCCTCCAAGTTCTTGCTCTTTAAAACCTGCAGCACCAATTAAAAACATCACGAAAGCCAATCCAAGAGCTTGAGCGATTTTATTAATAAAATTAGTGAATCCACTCATTTGACCATCGAGTCTTTCTTTGAACTTGATTTGTCCAGCATCAACCACATCTCCATACATCGTATGTGGGACTAAACCAGGACCACTTATACCAAAACCCATGATAGCTCCAAGTAAATAAATAACTAAAGGATTTACATTCGATGGAATAACTAAAATAAACAATGCAGAAACAATCCATAAAATAGCCCCAAATCGATATGCAAATGTCTTTCCTTTCTTAGAAATCATTTTTATATAGATGGGTAAAGCAACGATTTGCATAGAAAACATCAATGCTGCAGCTATCAAACCAACCATAGATGATTCACCAGAAGCTGTGACGTCTTTAGTGATAAAAAAATCGATATAGAAGAAGAATAAACCACTCATAACAGCCATAGACATTTGTAACACTAAGAACATTCCTAAATATTGTCTAAAAGGTTTTAAAGAGAGTGGTTTTGTCATTTCTTTGATCGATAACTTTGATTCGATCTTTTCAGTTTTTATCTCTTCTCGAGCAAAAAGACCTGTAAACAATACCGATAAAGCAAAGATTAACCCAAAACTTAAACTCATCACTTGATATCCAACTGCTTTATCATCAAACATACCAACAATCATGCCAGGTACTGCAACACATAAAATGGATGAGAAAATCGAAAATCCTAATCGATAGGAATTATATGATGCTCTTTCTTGATAATCACTTGATATTTCACTTGATAAAGAATAATAAGGAATCATCACACTGGTTTGAACGGTTGTAAAAACTAAGTAACTGAGTAGAACAGCAATCACGCGAAGGTTAACATCAGAAAAAGCATATGGAAAGAATAAAAAATACATGGAAATCAAAATAAAAGGTGATGCAAAAATGAGATAAATACGTCTTTTTCCAAATCTGGATTGTGTACGATCTGAGATATACCCCATCAAAGGATCTGTAATGGCATCCCAAAGTCTTGCTACAAGCATAATGACACCAATCAAATAGGCATTAATACCCACTGTAATAGCTAAAAAGACAGGGTATAAAAAATTAATAATATTAAATGATCCACCGCCAAAAACATCCGCAGATGCAAAAGACAATTTTTGTTTAAGCGTTCCTTTTCTCATTAAATGGCTCCTTATTTAACATATATAATTTAATTATACTGAAAAATCATCGAACTATAAAAAAAGTCTTCTTCAATGAAGAAAACTTCTTTTCTCTTACTTTTTAGGAACTCTCACTTTTCTTAATCTTGCGAATCGAGGAAGACCATCTTCGAGCTTCGCTTTTGATTCACCTTGGATAAGAGGAAGCGCATAATCAATAAACTCTTGAGTCATACCTTTACCATGAGGTAAGATCCATTCAACAGGTACAGTTTGTTCATGATTTGCAGCATTCTTTAAAGGAAGAAGAACATACTTTATCTTATAAGGATTACTTGATACTCTCTTGAATCCTACCATTTTATCTGTTGTTCCTCTTACAGCAGCTTGAACAGCTTTTTTACCTGCATTGTATGCTTCTTCAACATCAACCTTAGAAGCTAAATGAGCAGCTGATCTTTGTAAAAGAGAAAACTCAATTGCTCTTACTTTAACATCAATACGATTGCTAATCTCATTTGCAAGTGCTTGAGCAGCACCACCTAATTGAGCATGACCAAACGCATCTCTTTTTAATTCTTGAAATAACTCAGGAATGTACTTACCATCTTTAGTCTTAATACCTTCTGATACAGCAACAATAACTTTTCCTTTTTCCGCTAATACTTTCTTTACATCGGTAAAAAACACATCAAAATCAAAAGGAAGTTCAGGTAAATAGATTAAATCTGGACCTTGTCCTTTATATTGAGCTAATGCAGCTGCAGCAGTCAACCATCCTGCGTTTCTACCCATAACTTCAACAATCGTGATTTGTTTTGTGTCATAGACAGTTGCATCATGATATAACTCCATCAATGTAGTTGCAACATATTTTGCAGCAGATGCATATCCAGGAGAATGATCAGTGACATTTAAGTCGTTATCAATTGTCTTAGGTACACCAATTACATTACAATCGTAACCAGATTTTTTAAAGAATTTTGAGATTTTATTACATGTATCCATCGAGTCATTTCCACCATTGTAGAAGAAATAACGAATATTGTATTTTTGGAACACTTCAAGTAAACGACGATATTCACTATCATCAATTTTTGGATTCTTTAATTTATAACGTACAGATCCAATCGCAGAAGAAGGTGTATTTTTAAGTAATTGCAATTCATATAAATCTTCTTGACCAATATCATAAAAATCTTCATTTAAGACACCTTTGATACCATGTACTGCACCATATACTGCTGTAATATTAGGTTGTTTAAGTGCTTCAATAAAAACGCCAGCAGCACTTGCGTTAATGACACTTGTTGGGCCACCAGATTGGCCGAGGAGCGCAGCTCCAACTAAATTTTTCATTTCATCACCATTTTCTATGTATTTCTTTTTTTACCAGTTGTCATTTTACCATAAAATAAAAAGATAAAATCTAAAATTCGCTAAAAAATCGTTTTCATTCTTTATTAATAATGAATAATATATACGCAAGATTTTTTATTCAAACTTACTATCATTTATTATGCTTATAAAAATAATAACTTTACAAAATAAAGGTTATATAATATACGAAATGCTTTGTTTTTCGGTATAATATAAGTAATCACGAAGGAGGTCTCAATATGAAAACATATAAACCTTATTATGCGTTATGTTTTATACTTTTTTTGGGACTTGCGCTATTCTTTTGGAATCGATTAGAAGATAAGATTACGATTAACAATCCGGTATCCTTTAACCAAGGTTGGATTTATGAAACAAAAACAATCTCATTACCAATCGATTTAGATGTTCCTAAAAACCAAACCTATCAAATCTATCAAGTTTTAGATGAAGCTTTTCATGAGCCTCAATATTTGATGATACGAACCTCATTACAAAACATTACAGTTTATCTTGATGGCAATATCATATATGAAAAATCTTATGGAAATTCGTTATCCAATCCATACGCATCTATGTGGCACTTTGTTCGACTTCCACGACATATTGATGGTCAAACACTCATGCTAGAATTTTCATCTCCTTACACTGCAATGTCAGGACAAATCAATGAAATCTTTTATGGTACTGAAGCCATGCACTTTACTTATCTTTATAGAACCTATGGTGTAAGACTTGCTATTGGTATAATCGCTTTTATGATTGGATTTCTTGTCATGATATCCAATTTCATATTTAGCAAAAAAGATGATCGTGGTTATTCCTATGCAGGTTTATTTGTGATTTTATTATCATTATGGATGCTTGCTGAGTCTAGAATGATTCAATTTTTTAGTGGTAGTCATCTCTTTATTGGCTCTATCGCATATTTACTTATCCCATTAGTACCCATCCCCTTAATTGGATATTTAAATGACTACGTGATTGAGAAGTATAAAAAGCCACTTTATATCATGCGATATCTGTTTTTTATCCAATTTGGATTGGTTGCTTTAATGTATGTATTTAATGTGCTTGATTTTTTTGAATCAGTCGTTTATTCACAACTATTAATGTTAATTGGGATTTTCATTCTCATCTATGTGCTTTATTTAGAGATAATAAAAGAATCAAATCAAAAAGCACTTAAGTTTACCAAAATATTCGGATTTCTAGTCATCTTTGTTATACTAGAGTTTATCAATTTTGCTTTAAGATCATTCGATCATACGTCTGTATTTTTATCGATTGGATTTAGTGTTATTTCGATTGGATTATTATATAATTATGTGAAATACTTAGTTTCTAGATTAAAAATCAGTTATGAAACAGAGTTATATGAAAAACTAGCTTTCATGGATCACGTGACTCAAGGTCAAAATCGATTAGCATTCGAAAGGGATTTAGATTCAATATTTAAGGATCCATCAAGAAAAGAAAACGTAAGACTCATCTCTTTTGATTTAGATGATTTAAAAGCTATTAATGATGCATATGGCCACATAGAAGGTGATAAAGCCATTAAAAAAGCCTTTGATATGATTACAGAAGCTTTCCAAGAATTCGGTTCGTGTTATCGTATTGGTGGTGACGAATTTGCTTGTTTATATGAACAAAAAGATGAATTGTTGTATCATCAACAAGTAGAAAAGCTTATTAAAAATATCAATCAATATGAATTAGATACACCATATCATTTTGGTCTATCCCTGGGGTCTTCGATAGTTAACTCCATCGATATGACACAAGAAGATCTCATTCATCTCGCAGATTTAGAGATGTATAAATTCAAAAAATTACAGAAGTCTAAAAAAACATGATTCTTCTTTTTGAAGTTTCATGTTTTTTTGTACAAAAATCATGGAAATTTTTTGTATTATGTTATAATAGTTGTGCAGTACGTTTTTTTATGTAAGGAGACCAATTTTTATGAAAATAGGGGTATTAACATCAGGTGGGGATGCACCAGGAATGAACGCTGCTGTTCGCGCAGTTGTAAGAGCAGGCACTCTATATGGTCATGAGATTTATGGAATTAAAGATGGATATGCAGGATTAGTCAATGACAACATGGAATTACTTACACACGAAAGTGTGTCTGGTATGCTATCCAAAGGTGGAACATTCTTAGGCACATCACGCTCGGAAGAGTTTAAAAAACTAGAAGTCCAACAAAAAGCAGTTGACCAACTGAAAGCAAGAGGGATAGAAGCACTTGTTGTTATAGGCGGAGATGGAACTTATCGTGGTGCAATGGAGCTTTCAAAACTAGGTATGAAGATTATTGGTTTACCTGGAACGATTGATAATGATATTGCAGGAACTGATTATACCATTGGCTTTCACACAGCAGTTGAAACCATAGTAGATGCGATTGATAAGTTAAGAGATACATCAACATCACATCAAAGATGCTCGATTGTTGAAGTGATGGGTAGACACTGTGGAGATTTAGCACTTATTGCTGGTATTTGTGGAGGAGCAGAATTTATTATTACTCCTGAGAGTCCTTTAAATAAAGAAAAAATTATTAATCGATTAAAAGACCACAAACAAAATGGAAGAAGACATGCGATTATTGTGATTACTGAAAGACTTCTTGATCCACATAAATTTGCTGAAGAAATTACAGAACAATCAGGATTTGCTACAAGAGCAACCGTCTTAGGATATATTCAAAGAGGTGGTTCACCTTGTCCAGAAGATCGTATTTTAGGCTCTCGTATGGGAACATATGCGATTGAATTATTAAATGATGAGATTTACGGTGTTTGTGTGGGTGTGAGAGATGGACGAATGGTCCATATACCTTTCTCAAATGTCGTTGGACAAAAACGTCCAAAGAATGAATTATATAACTTAGTTAAAAAAGTTTCTTAAAGAAATTTTAGATAGAATATAGTGAAAGGAAAGATATAGAAAATGTCGAAAAAGTACGTTTATTTATTTAAAGAAGGTAGAGCAGATATGAAAAACCTTCTTGGTGGTAAAGGTGCAAACTTAGCAGATATGACATCTCTAGGCATGCCAGTACCACAAGGTTTTACCGTAACAACTGAAGCTTGTAATCATTATTATGACAACAACAAAGTAATTTCAGAAGATATTAAACAACAAATATTTGAAGCTTTAGCAGTTACTGAAAAAGAAGCAGGTAAGAGATTTGGGGATCCAAATGATCCATTCTTAGTTTCTGTACGTTCAGGAGCTAGAGCATCTATGCCAGGGATGATGGATACCATCTTAAACCTAGGTTTAAATGATGTTGCTGTCAAAGGTTTAGCAAAATTAACAAACAACCCAAGATTTGCTTATGACTCTTATCGTCGTTTCATTCAAATGTTTGCTGATGTAGTTATGGAAATCGATAAGGAAAACTTTGAACATCTTTTAGAAGAAATGAAGCATGCTAAAGGTGTTCATTTAGACACAGAACTTGATGCAAACGATTTAGAAAAACTTGTTGGTCAATTCCTTGTGAAATATCAAGAATTAAAGGGCGAACCATTCCCTCAAGACCCAAGAGAACAATTGATTGGAGCTGTAACAGCTGTATTTAGATCATGGGACAACCCACGTGCAAATACATATCGTCGTTTAAACCACATTCCTTACGAATGGGGAACTGCTGTTAACGTCCAAGGTATGGTTTTCGGTAACATGGGTGATGATTCAGGTACAGGTGTTGCTTTCTCAAGAAACCCATCAGATGGAACGAATGAATTATATGGTGAATACTTATTTAATGCACAAGGTGAAGACGTTGTTGCTGGTATTCGTACACCAAAACCAATTGCTGAGTTAAAGAAAGATAATCCAGCATTATATGAACAATTCTTTGATATCTCTAAAAAATTAGAAGCACACTATCGTGATATGCAAGATATGGAATTTACCATCGAAAGAGGTAAATTATACATGCTTCAAACACGTAATGGTAAGAGAACTGCTCAAGCAGCATTAAAGATTGCGATTGATTTAGTTAAAGAAGGCGTATTATCTAAGAAAGAAGCAGTTCTAAAAGTAGAACCTGCTCAGCTAGATGCTTTATTACACCCACAATTTAATCCAGCAGCTTTAAAGAAAGCTCGCGTCATTACAACCGGATTAAATGCATCTCCAGGTGCAGCAACCGGACGTATCGCATTTACTGCAGATCGTGCGAAAGAAATGAAGAAGGCTGATGGTCTTCCAGTCATTTTAGTTCGTCAAGAAACGTCACCAGAAGACATTGAAGGTATGATCGTATCTTCAGGTATCTTAACTGCACGTGGAGGTATGACAAGTCATGCTGCTGTTGTAGCTCGTGGTATGGGAACATGCTGTGTTGCTGGTGCAGGTGCTGTTCACGTGAACGAAAAGAAAAAAGAATTTGAAATCAATGGCGAAATCTTTAAAGAAGGCGATTGGATTTCATTAGATGGTTCAACAGGTAAGGTTTATGGTGAAAAAGTTGAAACACAAGATGCATCTGTATCAGGTGATTTCAAGACACTTATGGACTGGGCTGATGAATTCAGATCATTAAAAGTTAGAACAAACGCAGATAACCCAAGAGATGCTAAAGTTGCTTACGAATATGGTGCAGAAGGTATTGGTTTATGCCGTACAGAACACATGTTCTTCGAAGCTGATCGTATTCCAGCGGTTCGTGAAATGATCGTTGCTAAGACAAAAGCTGAAAGAGAAAAAGCATTAGCTAAGCTTTTACCAATGCAAAGACAAGATTTCATCGGATTATATAAAGAAATGAAGGGTTATGCCGTAACGATTCGTTATTTAGACCCACCACTACATGAATTCGTTCCAACACAAGAAGCTGATATTCGTGCATTAGCTAAAGAAATGGGATTAACTTTTGAACAATTAAACAAGACGATTGAAGAACTACATGAAACAAATCCGATGTTAGGTCATCGTGGTGTTCGTTTAACTGTTACTTATCCAGAAATCGCTAAGATGCAAACTCAAGCAGTTATTGAAGCAGCTATTCAAGTCAATAAAGAAGGTATGAATGTTGTTCCTGAAATTATGATTCCTCTTGTCGGAGACATTAAAGAACTTAAATATGTCAAAGATGTCGTTGTGAAAACAGCAGATGAAATCATTAAAAACGCAGGTGTTAAACTTGAGTACCTAGTCGGAACCATGATTGAAATCCCACGTGCAGCAATTACTGCAGATGAAATCGCTAAAGAAGCTGAATTCTTCAGTTTTGGAACAAACGACTTAACACAAATGACCTTTGGTTTTAGCCGCGATGACGCAGGTAAATTCCTTGGTGATTATTATGAAAAGAAAATTTTTGCGAATGATCCATTTGCTCATATCGACCAAGTCGGTGTAGGTAAATTAATGGAAATGGCTGTAAAACTTGGTCAACAAACAAGACCTAATATTAAATTAGGTATTTGTGGAGAACACGGTGGAGACCCACTTTCAGTAGAATTCTGCCATAACATTGGATTAACTTATGTTTCATGTTCACCATTTAGAGTACCTATCGCAAGATTAGCAGCAGCTCACGCAAATATTAAAAATCCAAGATAATTCATTTGAAAAGGTGTATCCAAAAAGGTACACCTTTTTTTGTTAGAAAATTAAAAACGTTTTCTTTTCAAGAAATTTACCAAAAATTCACAATCTATGTTAAAATAACATAGGAAAGTAATCATGCTATGCACATGTGAATATTCTCATTCAACAGACACAGCACCTACGATAAGCATCTTTGTGATGCTTTTTTCATGGGAAAAGGTTTGATCATATATAAAAAAGATATAAACTTGGAGGCCATTATGACCGTTGCAGCAGTGATGCTTGGTGAATCATTAATGTATGTTTTTGGGGGATTAGCACTCTTCTTGTTTGGTATAAACATGATGAGTGATTCACTCAAATTAGCAGCAGGAAACAAACTGAAAGTCATTATAGAAAAAACAACAAATACGCCACTAAAAGGTATTTTGGTAGGTATCATTTTAACAGTATTAATTCAATCTTCTTCTGGAACAACAGCATTGATGATAGGATTACTTCGTTCAGGTCTCATGACTTTACCACAAAGTGTTGGGATTATCATGGGTGCGAATATCGGGACAACCGTCACAGCATTTATCATCGGTTTACCAGTAGCAAGTTATGGACTTTACATTATTGCATTTGGATTTTTATTAACGTTTATTGGAAAACGAAGAATCAAGCATGTAGGTGGTGTTTTTCTAGGATTAGGTTTACTATTTCTTGGTTTAAAAACCATGGAAAGTGGCTTAAAGCCTTTAGCTCAAACCGAAATGGCAACAGACTTATTTCGTACATTTGCTAACAATTGGTTTTTAGGTACTGTTTTTGGTGCATTATTTACTGCACTTGTTCAATCATCTTCAGCTGCCATTGGGGTACTTGAAAAACTATATCATTTAAACGCAGACCCTGCTATTACATCTATCTCTCTCGCGGGTGCTATACCACTTTTACTTGGAGCTAACATTGGAACAACCATTACAGCGATGCTTGCATCAATTGGTGGTAATATTGAATCTAAAAGAGCAGCAGTTGTTCATACCACATTCAACATGATTATGGCTGTTGTCTTCTTAATCCTATTAATACCATATACTCAAATTGTTGCAGCCTTTGAAGCACGCTTCTTAGAACAATACTCGATGCTAACCATTGCGTTTGCTCATTTATTCCAAAATGCATCCATGACAATCTTGTTATATTTCTTTATCAATAAGATGATATGGTTCTCTAAAAAGGTCGTCAAAGATAAGATTAGCACTCAAATTCCTGAACAAATGTTTGATGACAAACTGATTCAAGAATCTCCTGAACTTGCATTAGAGTTCGCGAAAAAAGCGATATCTTATATGGGCAATTTAGTCAAAGATTACTTTGAACTCGCTCGTGAATATAGTTTTAAAGAAAATCCTAAACTTGTTGAAGAAGGATATACACTAGAAATGATGATTGATACCTATGATATCAAACTTCATGACTACTTAATTAAAATATCACGCGCAGGACTTGATTTAGATGGCTCAAAAAAATTATCGAGAGACCTTGATACAATCAAAGATTTTGAACGTATCGGTGATCATTTAACGAATATTGTTGAATTCTTTGATATGAGATATAAAGAATCACTTGCTTTATCAGAAGAAGGAACGAAAGATTTACATGAGATGTATGATGCTTTAACAGCTATGCTTGATGATACGCTAAACGCATTTATCAACCAAGATGTTGAACTTGCACACCAAGTCGTTATCGCTGAAAATAAGATTGATGAAATTGAAGAAAAAGCTAGATATAAATACATTGAACGTTTGAAAAAAGGTGAGATTACTTTCGTTATGGCAGCAAACTATCCAGATATATTAGCCAATCTTGAACGTATTGGAGACCACTTAATGAACATAGCTGGTTCCATCATAGAACCTCTCTATGTCCCATTATCAATCATTGTTCCTAAGCCACATGAGGTGGACAAGGATACATAAGGAGATGCATTAGCATGTTCGATTTAAAAGCACCATTCGTACCGAAAGGTGATCAGATTAAAGCGATAGATACCTTGAAAAATAATATTTATAAAGGTGTCAAAGAACAAGTTTTACTTGGTGCAACAGGTACAGGTAAAACCTTTACGATTGCAAATATCATCTCACATATTCAAAAAAAGACCTTAATACTCGCACCTAATAAGACCTTAGCTGGCCAATTATATGGTGAGTTAAAGGCTTTTTTTCCACATAATCGTGTCGAATATTTTATCTCTTATTACGATTATTATCAACCAGAAGCTTATGTGGTATCTACAGATACGTACATTGAAAAAGATTCATCAATTAATGATGAAATCGATGAATTAAGACATAGTGCAACCTCTGCATTACTCGATTATGATGATGTTATCGTTGTCGCATCTGTTTCATGTATATACGGTATTGGAGATCCAGAGGACTATAAGAATTCAATGATTGCAATTCGTGTTGGTGATGCTTATGGTAGAGATACATTAATTAACAAACTTGTTGAACAAACCTATGAACGAAATGATATCGATTTCCATCGTGGAACATTCCGTGTCAGAGGTGATTCCATTGAAGTCATTCCTGCTTATGAGCGTGCTGAAGGTATTCGGATTTCTTTTTTTGGTGATGAAGTCGATGAGATCAAAAAGTTTGATGTATTAACAGGTCAAGCTATAGAAGCAGTGAATTATATTTCAATTTTTCCAGCGTCTCACTTTATGACGAATAAAGATAAACTAAATGAATCACTTCGTCGCATTCACAATGAATTACAAGAACAAATCGCTTATTTTAAATCGAACAATTTGTTGCTTGAAGCACAACGTATTGAGCAAAGAACAAGGTACGATATGGAAATGCTTGAAGAAATTGGTATTTGTAGCGGTATTGAAAACTATTCAAGACACTTAGCACTACGTGAAGAAGGCGAAACACCAGCAACACTCATCGATTTTTTTGGTGACGACTTTTTAATGATTATCGATGAATCACATGTCACAGTCCCTCAAGTTAGAGGGATGTATGCAGGTGACAGATCTAGAAAAACAACGTTAGTTAATTATGGGTTTAGACTTCCTTCAGCTCTAGACAATCGACCACTAACCTTCCAAGAATTTGAATCTAAAATGAAAAATGTGATTTATCTATCTGCAACGCCTGGCGCATATGAACTTGAAAAAAATCTACCCATCGTCGAACAAATCATCAGACCAACATACTTACTTGATCCTGAAATTGAAGTTCGTCCAACAAAAGGTCAAATGGATGATTTGTATTTTGAAATTAAAAATCGAATTGCTCAAGGTGAACGTGTTTTAGTAACGACATTAACCATTCGTATGAGCGAAGACTTAACAGCGTATTTTAAACAACTTGGATTAAAAGTAGCATACCTCCATAGTGAAATCAAATCACTTGAACGTATCACCATATTAAGAGACTTAAGACTTGGGAAATATGATTGTTTAATTGGTATTAACCTTCTTCGTGAGGGTCTTGATTTACCTGAAGTTTCACTTGTAGCCATACTTGACGCAGATAAACAAGGTTTCTTAAGATCTGAGCGAAGTCTCATTCAAACCATCGGACGAGCCGCACGAAACGTCCATGGCAAAGTCATCATGTATGCTGATCAAATCTCAGAAGCCATGGCTTACGCGATTAAAGAAACTAATCGTAGAAGAATGCTCCAAGAAACATTTAATCAAGAAAACCAGGTGACACCGATTACAGTTATCAAAGATATACGTGATAAAATATCGATTAAAGAAGATTTACTTGTTGAAGAAAAACCTTTCGCTAAAATGACAGTTAAAGAAAAAGACAAACTGATTAAAGATTTAGAATCTCAAATGAAGGAGGCTGCTAAAAATCTCGACTTTGAGAAAGCAGCAGAATTAAGAGATTATATTTTTGAATTAAAGGCAGATTCCTAATGGATGAAAAACAATTAATCCAAGTGATTAAAGAAGGTTATCAACGAAGAATTCGTCATTTTGACATGGAGAAAAAAACATTTGACATCGTAATTGCCGGTGATTCAATGGCAGCATATTTAAGTCTTCATCATTACTTTCCTCATGTGAGTATCATGAATCAGGGCATTCCTGGTGATACGACAAAAGGTTTAATGCAAAGAATTCATTTGATAGCAAAAGTATCTCCAAAAATCGTTTTTCTTAATATAGGTTCAAATGATTTAGTTCTTTTACACAAAAAGCCAATGGAGATTGTTGAATCGATAGTTAATATCATTCATTTAATAAAGCAAGTCTTAAATCAGGTACATATTTATCTTTTCAATATAACACCAGTTAATGAAACGGTAAAGTATGCAAATCATCTTTATATTTATGGAAGAAAAAATGAAGATATCATAGAAATCAATCGCTTATTATCAATACATATACCTACTCACATGTTAATTGATATTCACCAACATGTCATTGACGAAAAAAATCAACTTGATGCATCCTTAACACATGATGGCATTCACCTCAATGATTTAGGATATGATATCTATACAAAATTAATGAATGCATATATATAAGCCGCATATGCGGCTTACATCTTTCCTTTGATTTGAAATAACCTATGGTAAGATAGAATTGGAGTTGATTTTTATGAATGCAAAAACACATTATCAAGCAGGACTTAGTCATTATGTGCTTGATCCAAAAAAGAAAAATATATTACTATCCATTGAACATTTTACCCAAGCAGCACAACTTGGCTATGCAGATGCCTACTATTTCTTAGGTCGTTTTTATGGATATGGTGATGGCGTATCTCTTGACCTACATCAAGCGATGGATTATTATCACCAAGGATTATCCTTAGGTTCATCTAAGTGTTCCTATGCTTTAGGTTTAATGTATTATACAGGAACAGGTGTAGAAAAAGATGAAGTCATTGCAAAAGATTTTTTTCAAACAAGCTATGAGATGTTATTATCTGAAGCTAATGAGAAAGATCCAGTGAGTTTATATATGCTTGGAACTTACTATTATTATGGTTTTATTCATCAACGATTTTTACTCTCAGCTATTGAGTGGTTTTTAAAAGCTTCCAAGCTCGGTTATAGTGACGCAAACTACATGCTTGGTATGATATATGAATCGACTGCTCATGATGATAAGCAAAAAGAGCAAGCAGAAAGCTATTATCTTAAAGCAGCAAACCAGGATCATCCATATGCCCAATACGCTTTAGGTATTAACGCATTAGAAAGAGAAGATTATGCTAAAGCAGTTTTTTTCCTAGAAAAAGCAGCAAATCAACAATATGGGTTAGCAGCTTATACCTTAGGACTTTATTACCACGAACATGAACCTAAGTTTCCACATAAAGCATTCGAATGGTTTATGGTAGCTGCTAAACAAAAACATACACAAGCTGAATACTATGTCGGTTTATATTATCAAAATGGTAAAGGTGTCGAACAACATATTGAACAAGCCATTTATTGGTATGAAAAGGCAGCAGTTAAAAAAGATAAAAATGCGCTTTATCATCTCGCTATGATTTTAATCAAACTACCTGAAAAAGATTATGTAACAGTCGCAAAGCTCTTAGAGCAAGCTGCACTCTTAGATCATCCAAATGCACAATATAATTTAGCGGTGATGTATCATAAGGGTGATGGTGTGAAAGAAGATCCGGAAAAAGCATTTTTCTGGTATGAAAAATCAGCTCATGCTGGACTTGCAATCGCTCAATATAACTTAGGTATGATTTACTTTGAAGGTGTGATTGTTCCAAAAGATGAAGATAAGGCTAAGGAGTTATGGCAAAAAGCAGCAAGTCAAGGATTGGAGGTTGCAGTCAAACTCATGTATTCAATCAATAATTACGAGAAACTGCAAAAAAGTTCGTGGCAATCTTAAAATATACGTATCTATCTTTAGGTATTATCTTGCTTATCATCTTTAATATCATGTCATATACGTTGGATGCATATCAAGGAGATATCGTCATGAAAATTTTATTTTCATTGATTTCATTTGTCTTACTTAGTATCGATTATCTTGCGATTTTACAAACGAAAAAATGGTTTAAAAGAGAATTTTCAGATTTTTCCACCTATATGAAAATCACACTTTATCTTGGTATTATTGTCATTCCAATGATAAGCTTATATTACTAACAAAAAAGAGCTAGCAAGCTCTTTTATTCTTTTAGACACTCAAGCGAACGATTTCAATCAAAACTTCGGTTGCTTTCATCATTTGATTAATGGATGCAAATTCCATTCGTCCATGGAACTGATAACCACCAGTCCCCAAGTTTGGACATAATAAACCTTCATAAGTTAATCGTGCACCATCGGTACCACCACGAATAGCCTCTCTAAATGGAGTGAGGCCTACATTCGAGATTGCTTTTTCTGCTAATTCGACAATATACATATGATCTTTAATGATTTCATACATATTAAAATAACTATCTTTAACACTTAATTTAACTGCTTCATATCCATATTGTTCATTCATAAAGTTTTTTATTGTTTGAAATTTTTCTTTTTGCTCAGTGAACTTTTGCATATCGTGATTACGAATGATATATTTACTAACAGCAACTTCAACTTCACCTTTTAAGTTAGTTAAGTGGTTAAATCCCTCATATTTTTCAGTGTATGCTGGATTTTGAAAAACTGGAAGCATATGATGAAACTCCATTCCTAAATGAAGTGCATTAATCATCTTGTTCTTAGCAGAACCTGGATGTATGCTTTTACCTATAAAAGTCACTTCAGCAGATGCAGCATTGAAATTTTCAAACTCAATACCACCTACTTCACTACCATCAGCAGTATACGCAAAATCAGCTTTAAACCATTCATAATTGAAATGATTCGCGCCTTTACCTATTTCTTCATCAGGTGTAAAACAAATATATATATCACCATGTTTTACGTCCTTATGCGTCGTATAGTAATATGCTAATTCCATAATCTCTGCAACACCACATTTATCATCAGCACCTAGTAAAGTGTTTCCATCTGTTACGATAATGTCATCACCAATGACTCGTGATAGGCTTGGGTATTGAGCTGGATGCATCGAAAGTGTTTCATTTAATTGAATCGTTGAGCCATCATATTTTTCTATAATTCGTGGATTCACATGTGCACCAGGTGCATCGGGAGAAGTGTCAACATGTGCTATAAATCCGATTGCTTTTGCACCTTCCACATTTTTATCAATCTTTGCGTACACGTACCCGTAATCATCTAAAAATGCTTGAAGTCCCATTTCTTTTAACTCACTAACAAGGATACGACTTAAGTTCTTTTGTTTTTCTGTTGAAGGGAACGTTTCTGATTCGTGATCTGATTGTGTATCTACCTTAACATAACGTAAAAATCTTTCAATAAGTTGATTCATATGTATCTCCATCCTCTCTTCATTTACTATTATAACGCAAAAATAACGATTTTTCGAGTCAAATATTGATAAAATTAAGTTTCGAATTAATTTTTTTAACTTTTTTCATCAAAAATGTTGACAAATAAAAAAATATGAATATAATTAAGGCATAAATTAAAAAAATTAAGTAAGGCGATGGAAAAATGACGAAATTTGAAGTGTTGAATGAATTGAATCAAAATCAACTCAAACCCGAACAAGCTTATAATCTCTTATTTAAAGCACCAAAGGAAAGAAAGCCAAGAAAGGCTCATTGGGTTAAAGTGAAAATTCGGATTCCAGAATCGAAGGGTGTCACTTTGTTGCTTGCTATCCTCTTAGCACTACCTATTCATATTAGAATCATTAAGTGGATTATATCAAAGAGAGTCAATAAACCAATCAATGATCAAATCCCATTAACACCAAGAGAACTCATCGAACTTGTAGCTGTAAAAGGTGTACGAGTCAACATACAGACTAAAACAAGAGAACATATACTCATACGAACATTTTAAAAACAAAGGAGAAAATCATGAAAGAACGAATTAAAGTTAACCCAGTTTTAACGACATGCCCAGTTTGTAAAAATAATTTACATGTACACACCTTGCATTGTGATCAATGCGATACAACCATTGAAGGAACGTTTACGTTATCAAAATTCAATTATCTTGAAACAGAAAAACTCTACTTTATTGAAGTCTTTATCAAAAATAGAGGAAACATTAAGATGATCGAAAAAGAACTTAATATCAGTTATCCAACCGTTAAGAAAATGCTTGATGATGTCATTGTGGGGCTTGGTTATTCACTAGATGCATATGGCGAAGATCCATTCTTCAAGGAAAAAGAAAAAGAAGAACCTAAAGTAAATAAAACAAGTATCTTAGAAAAAATAGAAAAAGGAGAACTAAAGGTTGCTGATGCAATCGAACTTCTTAAAAAAGGAAAGTAGGAGTTATGATGTCTAGATATCTAAAAGAGGCAAGACAATATCGACTTCAATCCATTTCTTCATTTACAGATCAAAATTGTATTTCCATCGCCAATGGCTTACACATGGAGTATTTATCTACTCATTTAGTCGCAAGTGAAGATTTAAATCAAGACGTACAGATTCGTCAACTTATCTAAAAAGGAAGGTATAAACATATGTCAAAAGATCAATTAAAAGAAGAAAGAATGAAAATATTAGATTTACTCAGTAAAGGGGTTATTTCAGCAGATGAAGCAGAAAAGCTTTTATCAGCAATGGAAAAACCTGATCAACCCAGTTTTGCTGATCAACAGGTTGTATTTGGACAAAAGAAAAACCCATTTAGAATGCTTAAAGTTTTTGTAGACTCTAAAGATGGGGATGTTGTAAAGATTCAAATACCCATTGAATTTGCTAAGCTCTTAAAGACAGGTAAATTCAATATGAATCTACAAAATAGTGATATCGATATTGATGCCATTCTTGAAATGATTAACCAAGGTGTCGTTGGTGAAATCGTTAATGTTGAATCTGCAGATGGCGATATTGTCAAAATTGTTGTAGAATAAGAATATAACTTTATCAATCTTCATACAATAAAAAGCGTTTGGTCAAACGCCTTTATTGTTGTCATCACCATGACCAAAATTTGACATCCAGAAGGAGAAAACCATGCTATTTGGAAAACACTTTAGAAAATATTATGCTAAATATGCTCTATTTTTCTTAGTCGGATCAGCCGTATTAATTGCAGTGGATTGGATTCAACTTGATATTCCAAAACTTGTTGGGGGTATCATCGATAATCTACGTCAAGAAGTAGTTGACGTTGATTTTATAGAAAACGCCATTATCCGAATTGGAGTTTTAGCAATATTAATTACCATCGGTCGTTTCTTATGGAGATATACCATTTTTGGAGCATCCCGAAGAATTGAGTATAACCTTCGAAACACGATGTTTGGTCATGCTACCAAACTTTCTCAAAGCTATTATAGCCAAGAAAAAGTTGGTGGATTAATGACATATTTTATTAACGATCTTGAAGCGATTCGTATGGCTTTTGGTCCAGGTATATTAATGCTTGTAGACGGGCTTATGTTAGGTGGTTTCGCATTATATCGCATGTTTAACTTAAACGTTATTCTAACTTTAATCGCAACCGTTCCGATGATTGCTTTAACAGTGATCTTAGTCTTCATTCGTAAAAAGATTTCAGCTAAATTCAAAGAAAGACAAAAATCGTTTGAAAACTTATCTGACTTCACCCAAGAAAATTTTTCAGGAATTACCGTCATTAAAGCATTTGTTCGTGAAATGAAAGAATACATGTTTTTCCAAAAGAAAAATGAAGATTTATATGATAAGAATTTTCAGTTTGTTAAGTATATTGTCGCTGTTAATATATCGATTGGTATTGCATTAAACTTAGTTATTTTAACCATTATTACCTTTGGTAGCTTTTTAGTGATTAATCGCTCAGATACAGGATTAACAGCAGGTCAATTAACGGAGTATATGAGTTACTTCTTTAGTTTAATATGGCCAGTTATGGCATTATCACAATTCATTCAAATACAAAGTCAAGCGAAAGCTTCTGCATCACGCATAGAAAAATTCTTAGATGCTCCAATTGAAGTTAAAGATGCAGATGATGCACTTTCATTTGACCATCTCCAAGGCAGCATCTCTGTAAAAAATCTCACTTTCAAATATCCTGATGGTGATAAACCTGTTTTAGAAGATGTTTCATTTGAGATAAAAAAAGGTGAAATGGTTGGAATTCTCGGTCGAACAGGTAGCGGTAAATCGAGCTTAGTTGATTTGTTGCTTCGTATATATAATCTAGATGAAAATCAGATGTTCATCGATGGACACGACATCATGAAATTATCTATTAAAACAGTAAGAAACACTATTGGATATGTTCCTCAAGATAACTTTTTATTCTCTGATACCATAACAAATAATATCGGATTTTCATACGATTCACCAGATCAAGATTTAGTCAAAGAATCAGCAAAATTGGCTGATGTCTATGAAAATGTCATGGAGTTTAAAGATCAATTTGATACTGTCTTAGGAGAACGAGGAGTTACTGTATCAGGTGGTCAAAAACAACGTATAAGCATCGCAAGAGCACTCGCTAAAAATCCTGAAGTTCTCATCTTAGATGATTCAGTGTCAGCTGTTGATACGAAAACGGAAGAAGCAATCATTTCAAACTTACATCGAGTGCGTAAAGGGAAAACAACCATTTTTATCGCACATCGTATTTCAACAGTGAAAAAAATGGATAAAATTATTTTATTAGATCAAGGGAAAATATCAGCGATTGGTTCACATCAACAGCTGATGAAGACATCACCACTTTACCAAGATATGGTTAGACGTCAAACACTTGAAAATCTTGTGCAAGGAGGTGGAATCGCTCATGAAGGACTTCAAAGATAACACGAGAGAACGCAGCGACAAAGAGGTTTTAAGAAGACTGATTAGTTACATGAAGCCTTACAAAAAACAATTTATATTTGTAGTTGTTCTCATGTTCGTTGGATTGGGCATTCAAATGCTACCACCACTTATTATGGGTATGATTGTTAATATTATTGGATCAAGTACACTCACTAAAGAAGAACAATCTATTCGAATTGTTATCATTGCTGCAAGCTTTATTGTTGCACTAGGTTTAGGTAATCTTGTCATGTACTATCAAAATGTCCTTTTACAAAAAATAGGACAAAAAACCGTCGTTGAACTTCGTAATGAAGTATTTAACCACATCGAACACTTATCGATTGGTCAAATCAATCAAGTTCCTGTAGGTAAACTCGTAACTAGAGTTACGAATGACACAAATACGATTGGTGAAATGTATACTACTGTAGCAGTTAATTTAATACGAAATGTCTTATTTCTGTTTGCTGTTTTAATTGCTCTTTTTATCATTAATCCAAGAATTACACTGTATGTTATTATCACGATTCCATTTGTACTTATTTCAACAGTTTTATTTAGAAAATTTTCACGGGCATCTTATCGAAGAGTCAGAGCAAATGTCTCTGAAGTCAATGCTTTTTTATCTGAAAACTTATCGGGTATGAAGGTCACACAAATTTTTAATCAAGAAGATAAAAAGCGAAATGAATTTAAGCATCATAGTCGCAAATTAAGAAATTCTTATCTCCAAGAAATTTTAGTCTTTGGTATTTATCGTCCGATTGTTTATATGCTATCTATGGTTGGAACATTAATCGTTTTATATGTTGGGTATCAAGAAGTGATGGCAGGTGTTATTCTTGCAGGAACCTTGTTTACTTATTATATGTATGTTGGCGATTTCTTTGAACCGATTCAACAACTTGCTGAACAATTTAACACACTCCAAAATGCTTTTGCAAGTGCTGAAAAAGTATTTGATGTCTTAGACACGAAACCAGATATTGTTGATGAACCAGATGCAATGGATTTAACATCATTTTCAGGAGCTATTGAGTTCAAGGATGTATGGTTCCAATATGTTCCAGATGTTTGGGTTTTAAAAGGTGTAAGTTTTAAAGTCAAACCAGGAGAGACGGTTGCTTTTGTTGGTGCAACAGGATCAGGAAAAACAACTATTTTATCACTCATTGTTCGTAACTACGACATTCAAAAAGGTCAAATTCTAATTGATGGTATCGATATTCGAAAAATTACTCGTGCATCCTTAAGAAGACATATTGGTCAAATGCTTCAAGATGTATTCTTATTCTCAGGAACGATTTTAAATAATATCACATTAAATGATGATACCATATCAAAAGATGAGGTCATTCATGCAAGTGAGTATGTAGGTGCAAACACGTTTATCGATCGATTGCCAGATGGTTATGATCATGTTGTTCGTGAAAGAGGGAATAACTTCTCAAGTGGACAACGACAATTAATTAGTTTTGCACGCGCATTGACCTATAAGCCAAGTTTAATGATATTAGATGAGGCAACTGCCAATATTGATTCAGAAACAGAAGAACTAATCCAAGAATCACTCGAAAAAATGATGAATATATCAACCATGCTTATCGTAGCACATCGCTTATCAACCATTCAACACAGTGATAAAATCTTAGTGATGCAAGCTGGTGAAATCAAAGAAAGTGGTAGTCATCAAGAACTTCTCACACAAAAAGGTTTATACTATAATTTATACCAATTACAGTATGATGAAAAAGAAAAAGAGATAAATCAAATATAAGTAAGGGAAAATTCTTCCCTTATTTGTGTATCTATGGTTTGACTAGAGTATAGAAAGCATTATAAAATATAAGTTAGGAAAGGGGTAGACCTATGTTAAAAAAAGAAGAATTACAACATTTACTTAATGAAGCTTTATCCACTGGCGCAGATTTTGCAGAGATTTTCTTAGAAGATACAAAGTCTTCTGCTATTCGTGTCATCAGTGGTGAAGTCACCTCAATCGATCAAGGAAACGTGTATGGAGCGGGTGTTAGACTTATTCAAGGATTAGATGAAGTATATGGTTTTACGAATCATGTTACTTATGAATCCATTTTAGGTGTTGTTAAAAACCTAAGATCATCTTTTAAAGGTGAGCTTCATCACATCACACCACTTGGAGAAAAGAAACCTTTTCAATACACGATTAAAAGACCGATGGATTCTGTCAAGGTAAGTGAAAAATCTGAAAAACTTCAAGGATTATCAAAAAAGATTAAAGCATTTGATCCTCGTATCGTTCAAGCTATTTCACAATTACTTGAAACAGAACAAAAAGTCTTAATTGCAAACTCAAATGGTGTTTATCAAGATGATGTTAGAACTTATACACGTGTGATATTAATGGCTGTAGCACAAGAAAATGGAGTCATGCAACAAGCATTTGAAGGACCAGGGCGTTATATGGGCTTTGAAATTTTCGAAGCTGTTGATTGTGACCAGCTAGCTCTAGAAGTGGCACAAAGTGCAATCACTTTATTAACAGCAGAAGATATGGTTCCTCAAGTTATGCCAGTCGTACTTCACAATGCTTTTGGTGGTGTCATTTTCCATGAAGCATGTGGACATCCACTTGAAGCAACCGCAGTAGCTAAAGGCTTATCACCATTTGTTGGTAAACTAGGTGAAAAGATAGGCTCTGATATCGTCACAGCGTATGACGATGGAGATATTGATGGTGCATGGGGACGTTCATCATTTGATGATGAAGGTATGCCAACACAAAAGAATTTACTGATTGAAAATGGTGTTTTAAAAGGCTATTTAATTGATTACCGCAATTCGAGAAAGATGAACATGGATCCAACTGGTTCTGCGCGTAGACAATCCTATAAGTTTTCTCCTACATCACGTATGAATTCAACATATATTGCTCCTGGAAAAGACAAATTTGAGGAGATCATTAAAGACACAAAATATGGCTTATTTGCTAAAAAACTTGGTGGTGGGACGGTTGTTCCAGCAACAGGTGAGTTTAATTTTGCTGTTCAAGAAGGATATATGATTGAAGATGGAAAACTCACTAGACCTGTTCGTGGAGCAATGCTCATTGGACATGGAAAAGATGTGTTGTTTAAGATTGATAAGATTGCTGATAATCTAGAACTTGGACAAGGTATGTGTGGTTCACTTTCTGGATCTATTCCAGTTGATGTTGGACAACCAACGATTCGCGTCTCTTCAATGACTGTCGGTGGATCAGGAGGTAAAAAATAATGTATCAAGATTGGATTGAATTAGGTAAGAAAAAAGGAATTACTGATTTAGAGGTTTTTGCAGTTAGAAATAAAAACTTAAAACTGACTGTATATCAAGGAAAACTGGATCAACATGTCCAAAGTGATGTTGAAAACGTCACTATTCGAGGCATTTACAATCAAAAACTTTCAACGATTCGTTTTGAAAACTTATCAGATACACATGTAGATCACATGCTAGATAAGTTAATCGCAAACGCAAACGCACTTACTGTTGTTGAACCTGCAATCATTTATGAAGGGTCACCTTCATACCCAGAAGTCAAAGATGAATTATTCGATTTTACTGCAGTACCAGTCACTCAAAAAATCGATTTATTAATGACTCTGGAAAAAGAATTATTAGCTAATCCATTTGTCACTCAAGTTCAAACTACTCAGTATTCAGAAATTGATACCGAAACAGTTCTTGTAAATTCAAAAGGATTACATTTAAAAAGACATAACACATATGCTTATGCATATGCGATTGGTGTTTTCAAGAAAGATGAAGATATTAAGACAGCATATGATATCAAGTTAGTCAAAAACTTTAATGATTTCAACGCATCTGATATGGCAAAAACAACCATTGAAAAAGGTGTTTCTAAATTAGGCGGAACCTCTGTTAAGTCTGCACCATATCCAGTTGTCTTTTCAAATGAGATGTTTGCTGATATTTTAGCTGTGTTTACGTCTATTTTTTCAGGTGAATCTGCATACCGAAATTTAACTTTCTTAAAAGATAAAGTCAATACGAAAGTATTTGGTGAAAATATCAATTTAATTGACGATCCTCTTCATCAAGATGCTCACTTTAAAAACCCATTTGATGATGAAGGTGTTGCATGCCAAAAGCGATATGTGGTTAAAGAAGGTGTCTTTACTGGATTTAATCATAATTTAAAAACGGCTACCATATTTAAAGAAGCTCCAACAGGTAATAGTTTTGGTGGAACTATTTCACCAACAAATTTCTATCTCGATCCATCTCATATATCCTTTGATGAGATGATTAAAGAGATCGAATCCGGTATTTTAATCACGGATTTAATTGGTCTACATGCAGGTGTTAAAACAGTCTCTGGAGAATTTAGTTTACAAGCAGGAGGATTCATGATTAAAAACGGTCAAATTGATCATCCTGTCAAGATGATTGTTGTATCTGGTAATTTCTTCGAAGCGATGAATCATGTAAAAGGTATCGCATCCGATCTTAAATTCTCATTATCAGGCATTGGAAGCCCAAGTGTATACATTGAATCACTCATGATTGGCGGAGAAGCTTAATACATATAAATAAGATTAAGGGCAGTTTAAGTGTTTCATCGCTTAAATTGCTTTTTTTTATTGACGATTACTTAAAGTCATGTTATACTTATTTTAGAATTAAGGTTAGCCTTAAAATAGAGGTGAAATAAATATGCTTAACTGGTTTATAGAACAAGAAGTTTGGGTACAGGCATTGTTAGGTACACTCTTTACATGGGGTATGACTGCAGCAGGAGCAGCGCTCGTATTTCCATTTAAAACAATTGAAAGAAATCTATTTAACTTAATGCTCGGATTTGCATCTGGTGTGATGATTGCTGCGAGTTTTTGGTCTTTACTTGCTCCTGCAATTGACATGGCTGATGAACAAGGTGTCATCGCATGGATCGTTGTAGCCATTGGATTTGCTTTAGGCGGTTTCTTTTTATACATTGCCGATAAAGTGGTTCCTCACATGCATTTTGGATTCAATCATGAAAAAGAAGGGATACCAACAAAACTAAAAAGAAACATATTGCTGGTTTTTTCTATTACACTGCATAACATTCCTGAAGGATTAGCTGTTGGTGTTGCATTTGGTGCACTACAATATGCGACAGGTGATGTAGTTGCTGCTACACTAGGTGCAATTGGTTTAGCGATTGGTATTGGTATTCAAAATTTTCCAGAAGGTGCAGCAGTATCCATTCCTTTAAGACAAGAAGGTATGAGTCGTAGAAAAGCATTTTTATGGGGTCAAGCATCAGGTGTTGTTGAACCTATTTCAGCTATCTTAGGAGCTATTTTAGTGACTTATGTTTCAGTTATTTTGCCATATGCACTTGCATTTGCTGCAGGAGCTATGATCTATGTCGTTGTTGAGGAATTGATTCCAGAAGCACAACAAAAACAAACACCTAAAGGTGCGCACTATGCAACGCTTGGCGTGATGATTGGATTTATCATCATGATGATACTTGATGTTGCATTAGGCTAAAGGAGAAACATATGAATCGAGCAGAAGAAGATTATATAAAATCGATTTATGAATTAACGTTTGAAAAAAATAAAACACTCATCAAAACAACCGATCTTGCAGATCGTTTTGGTTATACTGATCAAAGTGTGAACGAAATGATTAAAAAATTGGAATCCAAGCATTTGGTCAATTTTATCCCGTATAAAGGCATATCATTAACACCAAAAGGTAAAAAGGTTGCGATTCGCATGATTCGAGCACATCGCATTTGGGAAGTCTTTTTAACATCAAAACTCGGCTATTCATGGGAATCTGTTCATGAAGATGCTGAAAGACTTGAACATGCAACAAGTGATGAAGTGATTGAAAAACTATATCATTTTTTAGGAGAACCCAAGTTTTGTCAACATGGAAACCCCATTCCTGATTTAAAAGGTAAAATGGAACTTCCTGAGACACATAGCTTATTTGAGTCGCAAATCAATGATGTTTTTGAGATGACACGTGTACTTGATCACAAAGATTTATTAATCTACTTGAACGAAATTCAACTACCTTTATATGGGAAAATTAGAATCATTGAAAAAGATCATTTGAATGAAATCCTATCCTTTACATATAACAATTCAATCTATAGGATTGGATATAAAATTGCAAAAATGATTTTCGGGAGAAACACAGATTAAAAGAGGTGACATCATATGTTAAAAGAATTGCTATTACAGGGGTCAAAAAAAGAAATTGTTAATTACATTAAAGAGACTCATGCGCATGATTTGTCTGAGGTTTTTTTTAACCTGACAGATAACGAAAAAGAGCAATTCTATAAGCATATCGATGATGAAAAACTTGCAGAAGTTGTTTCTTACATGGAAGTTGAACAAGCAGCAATCGTACTAAGCGAGTTTGATATCGAAAAACAAAAACGCTTAGTAGAAATGATGGAGCCAGATGATGCTGCTGATATCATCCTTGAACTTGAAGAAGATGAACAAGAAGAATTAGTAGAAGCTTTAGGTGAAGAATCTGATGTTGTTCAACTATTAAGCTATGATGAGGATGAAACAGGCTCAGCAATGACAAATCTCATTATCGCAGCAACCCAAAACTCTGATATTAAAGCTGTCACTAAAAAAGTAATCAAAGAAGCAGTTGATGTTGAATCAATTAATACCATATTTATTGTTGATGAGCAAAACCACTATCTTGGCGTAGTTCCACTTAAAAAATTGCTCAAAGCACAAGCACCATTAGAGATTAAAGAGTTAATCGAAAAAAGAGAGTTTGTCTATGATCGTGATCCCATTACAGAAACTCTTGATAAGATTAGTAACTACGATATTTATGAAATGCCAGTCATTGATGATGATCATCATTTGTTAGGCATGATTACTCTAGATGATGCATTAGACATCTATCAAGAAGAAGCCCAAGAGGATTTTGAACGTTTAGCAGCTTTACCAGAAACGATTGACCGAGGTGTCATTCAAACTGCTATTCACCGCCTTCCATGGCTTGTTACTCTATTACTCATATCAGTACCAATTGCTATTGTAACCTCTCTTTATGAAGAGACATTAACAATGGTGGCTATTCTGATTGTTTTCCAGCCACTTATATTAGGTTCTGCAGGTAATGTTGCTACACAAACACTTGCTGTTACTTTAAAAATGTTTTCAACCAATGAAAAAGGCTTTACAAAAAATGCAATCAGAGAAATCATCACAGGTATGATCAATGGTCTAGTCATCGGTATCATTGCATTTGTCATGACACTTATTTTTTCTTATATCAATACATCACTTACACAAGAACCTGTACGTATTGCTTTTGTTGTTGGTATCTCTTTATGGTTAACAGTTATAACAGCTCCTATTGTTGCAATCTTCATTCCACTGACGTTAAAAACACTTAAATTTGATCCAGCAGTTGCCTCAGGTCCATTTATAACAACAATCATTGATGTCGCTGCACTATTTATATATTTCGGTTTAGCAACATTGATGTTAGGAGGTATATAAGATGAGATTAAACTTTAAACATAGTGATGATTCACTCAAAAAGCATCTCAAGAAAATGCATCCCTTTGATTTAGCTGAATTATACCCATTTTTATCAGAAGAAGACAAAACAAGAGTTCTTCGACTTATCGATTCTAGTAAACGTTCTGACATGTTTGTTGAGCTTGATATTGATGAGCAAATTGAACTTATTCATTTGCTTGATATGAATGAGCAAAAAAACTTACTTAGACAACTTGAAAGTGACGATTTGAAAGAGTTTATTTCTGATATTGAAGATGAAGATGTCCAACACGAAATGATGAATCTTTTAAGCAAAGTTCGAGCAAAATCAATTGAACTATTGATGCAATATGATGAAGACTTGGCTGCATCTATTATGTCCACAGAGTATATGACGATACAACAAGATATGGGCATAAAAGAGGCTACGAATGAAGTCATCACGACCTCAAAAGACTCAGATTATATTGATACTATTTTTGTCATAGACGAAGATAAAAGGGTTGTTGGTGTTGTTGATTTAAAAGACTTAATTATTGCAAGACCAAATAAAGAATTAAAAGACATCATGAACGAAGAGTTTCAATTTGTTTATGAAGATGCAACCATTGAAGAAGCGATTCAGACCGTAAGAGATTATGATAGAAACGCCATTCCAGTACTTAATCATGAAGAGAAAATGATAGGTATTATAACTGGGGATGACTTATTTGACGAAATGATTGAAAGCCATGAATATGATTACCAGAAAATGGCTTTACTTAATGATCATGAATCTACATCAACAGCTATAACACGTTCAAAACAAAGGCTTCCTTGGCTCATGATCGCTGTTGTTTTAAATTTACTTATTGCAAGTTTTCTATCCATTTTTGAAGCTACGCTTGCACAAGTAACAGCACTCGTTTTGTTTCAACCACTCATCTTAGGTATGGCAGGAAATATTGGTACACAATCCTTAGCTGTAACCATCTTAGGTTTTCATTTAGAAGCTTTCGATGCAAAGGAAATGCCAAAACAACATGTGAACAAAGAAGTTTTTATAGGACTTATGAACAGTTTTGTTTTGGGGGTACTATCTTTTGGCTTTTCTTATACATTTCTCACTTTAATTCCAACAGGAAACCAACAAGCGATTGACATTGCTTGGGTTGTGTTCATCGCTGTATTTTCTTCAATGTTCATTTCTGCATGTATGGGTGTTTTAATTCCAATTATCTTAAAAAAATATGGTTCCGACCCAGCTGTTGCTTCGGGTCCTATAATGACTACCATTAACGATGTTGTTGCTTTAGTAATCTATTTTGGTGTCGCTACCATTGTCTTTTTAGGTTAGCTTTAACTTCAAAAACAATACACCTTTTTTATGTTATAATAAAAAAAACGAGAAAAGAAAGAGGATATGATGGAAAAATATATCAAGACTTATGTCGAAACACGGAAAAAATTAAAAGCTTATGAATATGCGATGTGGTTAATGAGTTGGGATCAAGAAACAGAAGCTCCTAAAGGATCTATTCCATATTTTAGTAAGCAATTTAAAGTTTTAGCTGAAGAAGCATACAATATTGAATCAAGTAAAGATTATATTGAAGCTATCGATTATTTATTCGAACATTTAGAAGATATGACAGATGCTGATTTAAAGGTTGAAATTAGAAAAACACATAAAGGACTTCAACTGATTAAAAAAGCACCAAAAGATGAACTCATTGAATTTCAAGTTTTAACTGCAAACGGTTCACATATTTGGGCACAAGCTAAAGAACAAAACAATTTTGATATGTACGCACCTACACTCGAAAAAATTATTTATTTCACTAAAAAGTTTGTTAAGTATCTTGAAACCGATGATCTTAAAGGCTATGATATTCTACTTGATCGTTTTGAAGAAGGGTTTGGTATTAAAGAATATGATTTCTTCTTTAATCGTTTGAGAGAAGAACTTGTTCCCTTTGTTTTAGAAGTAACAAAAAAGGATAATCAGAAACGATTTAGCAAAAAACTTACCAAGGGACATTTTCCAATTGATCAACAACGTGCATTTTCTCATTATCTAATGGATGTCTTTCATTATGATCAAAATCATGGTTTATTAAAAGAAAGTGCGCATCCATTTACAAGTGGTGTCTCATCAGTAGATACACGTATTACAACACACTACCATGAAGATATGATTGCCTCCAGTATTTTTTCAACCATTCATGAAATGGGACATGGCATCTATGAATTACAAAATAATCCTAAGTTTGATGATACAACACTGCATGGTGGTGCAAGTTTAGGTATTCATGAGTCTCAATCACGTATGTATGAAAACATGATTGGGCGTTCTTATGAGTTTTGGCAAGTACATTATCCAAAACTTGTTGAGCTTTTTCCCAAACAACTCAAAGGTATCGAACTTGATGAATTTTATCAATATATTAATCAAGCAAAACGATCACTTATTCGTATTGAAGCAGATGAATTAACCTATTCGTTGCACGTGATGGTCCGATATGAGATTGAAAAACAACTCATTAATGGAAAACTTAAAGTCAGAGACTTACCTAAAAAATGGAAATCACTAATGAGCCAATATGTAGGTATCCGTCCTGTAACTGATAAGGAAGGTGTCTTACAAGACATTCACTGGTCTGGTGGTGCTATTGGTTATTTCCCAACGTATGCACTAGGGTCAGCGTATGCTGCTCAAATTTATGCATCCATGGATCATGAAATTGATGTAAAAAAAGCAATCAAAGATAATCAGATAGAACTCATTAATGCATGGTTGAAAGATAAAATCCATCAATATGCTGGTTCTAAAACACCAAAAGAAATTCTATTTCATGCGATCGGTCAATCCTTTGACCCAAATTACTACATTGAGTACTTAAAGGATAAGTTTAAAGTATCTTAGAAAGAAAGTGAACACATGCTCTCAATCCGATCACTATATCGCATTGGTCGTGGTCCCTCATCATCTCATACAATGGGACCTGCTAAAGCTGTCGATATAGTGAAACAACTTGCTGCAGAAGCTAATTTTTACGAAATTACTTTATATAACTCGCTTGCTTTAACAGGAAAAGGGCACTTAACTGAAGAAGCAATCAAAGAGTCGCTTGCACCTAGTGAAGTGGCTTTTTTGACGCAAATCAATTTAGAAAAACACCCCAATACACTACTCATTAAGGCCTATCAAGATGATAAGCTTCTCATAGAAAAAGAAGTTATGAGTGTGGGTGGAGGTCGTATCATATTTAAAGGTGAAATGGATAGAGAAGAGATGATTTATCCACATCAATCCTTAAGAGAAATCAAAAAGTATTGTAAAGCAAATAAACTTCATCTTTATGATTATGTCTACAAAGTAGAAGGTGAAGAAATTAAAGATTTTTTAGAAACCATATGGGAAGCGATGAAAGCATCCATTATTCGAGGGATTGCTACAAAAGGTATACTACCAGGACCTTTAAAATTGAAACGAAAAGCTCCTGAATTATATAGTAGAGATCCAAATAAAGAAGTTATGGAGATCACAGAAAATCGATTAGTGTCTGCCTATGCTTTTGCCGTGAGCGAAGAAAATGCAAGTGGAGGTATCATCGTTACAGCTCCAACGTGTGGTGCATGTGGCGTTTTACCTTCTGTCCTTTATTATATGCATGAAAAACATGATGTTATCACGAAAGAACGTATCATCAATGCATTAGCTGTTGCTGGACTTATCGGTAATCTAATCAAGCATAATGCCTCGATTAGTGGAGCTGTTGCAGGATGTCAAGCAGAAGCAGGTAGTGCATGTGCTATGGCTTCAGCTGCTCATGCGACATTATTTAATTTATCAATGGATCAAGTTGAATATGCAGCAGAAATAGCGATTGAACATCATTTAGGATTGACTTGTGATCCGATTAACGGATATGTCCAAATTCCATGTATCGAAAGAAATGCCGTGGCTGCACTGCGTGCAATCGATGCATGTGGACTTGCTTATTTTTTAACAGATTCTCGAAAAATATCATTCGATATGGTTGTTCAAACCATGTATCAAACAGGTCTTGATATGCATCAATCTTATAAAGAAACATCACAAGGTGGACTTGCAAAATATTATCAGGAGGACGACGATGTTAACTGTTGGTGATCTTATTATAGCTAAAGTAGTTGATGTTGACTATCATGGTCAAGGTGTTATCAAGCACGATGGATATGTGATTTTCGTCAAAGGACTACTCAAAGATGAAATTGTTAAAATAAAAATTACGAAACTAAGAAAGAACTTTGGTGAAGGTATTCCTTTTGAATGGATTGAAATAAGTAAAGATCGTATATCTCATCCTCAATCGATTTTAGGCTCGTGTGATTTACTTCATATGAGTCATGAAGCGCAGCTCATCTGGCAGAAGAAAATCACTCAAGAAACAATACATAAAATAACTGGCTTATCTGTTGATGTTGAAGAGACGATAACCGATGGCAAAGTCAATCATTATCGGAATAAGTCGGTGTTTCATGTGTTAGATAAACCATATCTTTCACTTGGCTTATATCATAAAGACCAGCATCGCTTAGTCGAAGTGACCTCATTCATCTTATCTGATGAAAAAACAAATGAAATACTAAACCATCTCAATCAGCATAAAATCATCATTGACGCAAAAGTATTAAAACATATCGTTATCCGAACAAATCCAATGGGTGAAGCACTGATTACCTTGGTCAGTCTTCATAAGACATTTATGGGTTTGGATAGACTCATCAGTTATCTGTTAAAACTAGATTTTATAAAAGGGATTACATTAAATTTATCATTAACAGATGGTGAAATATTAAGCCCAGAATCTATTGTTTTATATGGTGAAAATCGATTGATAGAGCCTTTAAACGATATTGAACTAACGATAAATGATCGCTCTTTCTTTCAAATTAATCTTGGAGTTGCTAAAAAAACTTATAAGTTAATCCACTCACATATACCACCTCATTCAACCGTTTTAGATGCCTATAGTGGTGTGGGGAGTATCGGTTTTTATATTGCAGAAAAAGCAAAACATATCACCATGATTGAATCAAATCGTGCAGCATTTGAGATGGCACAAGAAACGAAAGATAAATATAACTTAAATCATATTGATCTCATACTAGCTAAAACTGAGGAAGTCATCGATCAATATGTTGCAGATGTCTTAATTGTTGATCCACCAAGAAACGGACTGATGCCGTTACTCCTTCAAAAACTCGAAAATCAAATATATAAACACATTTTTTATCTTTCATGTGATGCGAAAACACTTGCTAGAGATTTAATGACTTTAACTAAAATTTACACCATTGAAGCTGTTTATCCTATCCGCATGTTTTATCATACGACATCTTTAGAAACGCTCGTTATTTTATCAAAAAATTAGGAGGTTCTGATGAAAATTATTGATTGGTTGTTGACACAAGATCCAGTTATCGTTCGCTTAACGAACAAATATTTAAATGATATGAATGTTCCTTATCATGAAGACGGTTATATTAAAACATACCTATCATTATATGATACGCAGAAGAATATGTGGGGACAAGGAATTTATTCACCAAAATGGATTTCTACACACTATACACTTTTTGAATTATTGTATATGGAAATCAATCCAAATCACCCAATCTATCAAAGAGCACTCTTTCACATATTAAAAGTCATGTGGCAGAAAGATGGATATGTCAGTAAATATAGACACCAAGATTTATGTGTGGTCGCAATGATGCTTAATATGCTTGCATATATGGATATCAATCATCCAATTGTCGAAGAAATGCTTGATTATATCGTAAAACATACCTTTAGTGATGGTGGATGGAATTGTTCATGGGAATCAAAGAAACCCAAACAAAGTTCACTACATACCACCTGCTCAGTTCTTGAAGCTTTTTCTATGTTGAAACAAAAAGGATATCAAAAAAGAGATTTATCGACTTATATCGAATCGGGTGTTCGTTTCATCTTAAAGAAAAAGTTTTTTAGAAGAGAAACTAATCATGAAATCATACATCAAGAGATGGCTAACTATCACTATCCTTATCGATGGAAATATGATTATCTGAGAGCTCTTGAATGTATGATAAGTTTTAACTATCCATATCACTCTCATATGGATGAATCATTATCATTATTACGTCAAGACATCAAAAAAGGATATCTAAAACCAGGGTATAGATATCCAGGTAAAACACATATCACACTTGAAAAGAAAATGTCAGGTTTTAACACACTTCGTGCACTTAAAGTATTAAAATATTATGATCAACCATTTTATAATCACATCACTAACCAAGATTTTGAATATTAGTTCAAAATCTTTTTTTAACCTCTAACAAAAGGATTAAAACGTTTCTCATGTCCAATAGTTGTCTCTCTACCATGACCAGGATAAACGATGACATAATCATCAAACAAAGCATACATACGCTTAATACTTTGGTAAATGGAAGGACTACTTGCAAAAGGAATATCAGTTCGACCAACACTTTGAAAAAACAAGGTATCACCTGAAAATAAGATACCTTCAGTGTAAAGGATTGTTGAGCCTTCTGAATGACCAGGCGTTTCATATACCGTAAATGTACGACTAATAAAGGAAATGATATCTAAATCAGATACCCATACATCAACAGGTATCTCATAACCAATGCGATTATAGATCGATTGATTCATCCATATTGCATCTTTTTTGGGTGCATAGACTTTACAATCATAGATATCTTTAATAGGTTTGACCCCTCCAACATGATCTGGATGTCCATGAGTCAGATAGATTTTTGTTACAATTAATCTTTTCTCATCTAAGAAAGCTAAAACGTCTGGACTATGATATCCAGGATCAATGATTAAAGCTAATCCATCCTCGTATAGAATGTAACATTTACTTCTTAGCTCACCTAATGTAAAGCTTTTTATTTCCATATGATCACCACGTTTATTATATATCATCACCTAATATTTTATAAATTATAAACTTATTTTTCAAAGAATCCTACTTATTTATTATAAAGAATCTATCAGTTTATAATCTTTATCATATTCTTTGAAATTACCTCTTTTTCCACATAAAATAGTGTTGGTTTTTAGAGTTATATTGTAGAAGAAGGTGTAAGCCATGTATATTGTTTCACGTGTTCTCAAATGTGAGAAAAGAGAACATTCTATATATCAAAACCATTTTATGAATCCATCACCTCTAGATCATTTCAAAGGTTTCATTAAAAAAGAGCTTTTGATTCAATCAAAACATGAAGCGTTTGATCTTGTAAGATTATTCATCTATTTTGAATCAAAAACGGATTATTATAAGTGGGAAGGTAGTAAAGAGCATATAGCTTTGCATAAAGATAAACAATCTAGCCACCATCATAAGCTTGAGAAAGTGATTGAAGCATTTATAGAAACATACGAGCATTTAGGAGTGGTTGAATATAGTGAACATCAATAAATATTTCCCAAGACGAAAAATCATTTTATTCGTCATGTTTTTCATGCTGTTCGTTTTATCTCTTTTTATAGGAGTTATCCCGATATCTCTTATAGATGTCATCAAAGGTGATAAGGAAGCACTACAAACCTTATGGTATAGTCGTCTTCCTCGTACATTAAGTGTTGTTTTAGCTGCATCATCTATGTCAATTGCAGGTCTCATCATGCAGTCGATTAGTCGAAACAAATTTATCTCTCCTTCGACAGCAGGAACAACCAATGCAGCTATTCTAGGTGTTTTGATTGGTTACTTGATCATGGGTGATCAATCAATACTTATGAGATCACTTTTCTCATTTGTGTTTGCTCTTTTATCAACTTTTCTTTTTATGTTCATGTTAAGACAAATAAAATTTAAGAATGTTATTTATGTACCTCTCATCGGTATGATGTATGGCGCGATGATCTCATCCTTATCAACTTTTATTGCACATCGCTTTAACGCACTTCAGTTTTTAAACACGATTGGTATTGGATCATTTGCCAATAAAGCTTTAGGAACATATGAACTTCTTTACTTAGTTATACCAGCAATAGTCATCGCATTAATTTATGCTACACGCTTTAGTATTGTTGGTATGGGAGAAGATTTTGCTAAAAACTTAGGTGTTCATTATGGATTTGTCATGTCAATCGGATTGATCATTATCTCAATCATTTCGTCTTTAACTTTTGTCATGGTTGGTTTACTCCCATTTGTTGGATTAGTTGTTCCTAATCTAGTCTCATATTATTACGGAGATCATGTTAAAAAAACAATTATAGATATAGCTCTTTTCGGTTCTGCATTTGTGTTAGCTAACGATATCCTGTCAAGATTGATTGTATTTCCATTTCAAGTCTCCATTAGTTTTACGATGGGTATAACTGGATCTATCATCTTCCTATGGTTAATCGTAAGGAGGATAAAACATGAGAAAGCATAAATATATCTATCTATTTCTATCCATAGCAATCATATCTGCATTATTATATGTATTTCTATGGATGTTAACTACAACCTATGATCTATTTCCGAGTGACCCTATACGAAGAGCACAGATGACAAGAGCGATTCGAAACATCACACAAAGAAAAACGATTCAATTAATAGCTATGATTGTTTCAGCTGTCTTGATTGCATCAACAAGTCTCGTTTTTCAAACCCTTACCCATAATCGTATTTTAACTCCATCACTCATCGGATTTGATTCGATTTTCATAACCGTTCAAACGCTCATCGTCTTTTTATTTACATCTCAAAGTGTTTTTTATTCAAATATCTATCTTAATTTCTTTATTTCATCAGGACTCATGATTTTGATTTCTATGCTAATGTATACATTTATTCTTAGAAAAAATAAAAACAATATCATTTTCTTATTACTTGTTGGGATGATTTTATCAACGTTATCAAGAAGTTTGGCTAATTTCCTACAAACCATTATGAATCCTGATGAATTTCAATCGATTGTGATTCGAACAGAAGTATCAGTTTCTAATATGAATACGGGTATTATCATGATTTCTATACCCGTATTAATCGTCATCCTCATGCTTATGTTTAAAGAAGTTAAATCACTTGATGTGATGACATTAGGAGAAACTCAAGCCACAGGATTAGGTGTTAACTATCACCATAAAATGAATCTACATTTGATCTATATAGCCATAGCTATGTCGGTTGCGACAGCAATGATTGGACCCATTTCATTTCTAGGATTAATTGCAGTTAATGCTTCAAGAGAGTTACTAAAGACTTATCGTCATAAAGAACTTCTCATCTTATCTAGCTTAATTGCTATAACTTTCTTAGTGCTAGGTCAAACCATTATTGTTGAAACAGGTTACATCACAACAGTTACAGTATGGATGAGCTTAGTTGGTGGATTATATATGATTTATCTGATATTAAAGGAGAACAAAATATGATCGAAATAAAAAATATCTCTCAATCTTATGGTGATTTTCAAGTGCTTAAAGATGTGAGTTTAACTATCCAAGAACATAAAATTACTGCACTTATTGGTGCCAATGGAGCAGGTAAATCGACATTACTTGGCGTATTATCTAGACTGCTTGTTCCGCATCAAGGAGAAGTTTTTTTAGATGGTGTAGATATCGCAACGATGAAATCTAAAGAAATTGCAAAGAAACTAGCAATTCTCAAACAAACCAATCAATTACACATTCGTATTACGATTAAAGAACTCGTTTCATTCGGTCGATTTCCACATAGTAAAGGAAGACTAAAAGAGGAGGATTATCAGAAGATTGACGAAGCGATAAACTATATGGATTTAAAAGATATTGAGCATAAATACTTAGATCAGTTATCAGGTGGACAAAGACAGCGAGCATATATTGCGATGATTCTTGCACAAGATACAAAGTATGTGTTTTTAGATGAACCACTTAATAATTTAGATATGCGTTATGCGGTAGAGATGATGACAATTTTACAAAGAATGGTTAAAGAATTGAATAAAACCATTATTGTTGTAATGCATGATATTAATTTTGCAGCTGCATTTTCCGATTATATTATTGCTATGAAGGATGGAAAGATTATTGAACAAGGTGATATCGATTATATGATGGATAAAGAAAAGCTTGACCATATATTCGATCATGACTTTTGTATCGCAGGAGTCAATGGTAGAAAAGTATGCATTTATTACAATCAACAAATAGAAAATATACAAGGAGAAAACACATGAGAAACACACTTAAAATCGCTTTTTTAATAGGATTTAGTTTATTGCTCGCAGCATGTTCAAAGGGTCAAGATAAACTGACAGATCTTGAATATGAAAGAGAAGAAGTTATATTAACAGTTGAAGTAACAACTGGTGCATTAGAAAACACAGGTGGAAACGGATGGGTTGAAGGTGTTAAAGAAACAAGAGAAATCACATTTAAAACAAATCCTCGATCAGTTGCAATTTTTACATATGATGCATTAGATATATTAGATTATGTAGGCTTAGAAAAAACAAGTATTCAATATTTGGGACTTGTCAAAGGTTCTACAATTCCCACATATTTAAGTGAATATATGGGAGATAGTTATGAGAATGTTGGAACTTTATTCATGCCTGATTGGGATAAACTCGATTTATTTATGCCTGATTTAATCATTTTAGGTGCTCGTTCTTCAGGTGCTTACGATCGCTTAAGAAACCAATTTCCAAGTGCTGATATTTTAGATTTATCAATCACTGATGGTTTTTATATGGAGGGATTTGAGCGAAACATCAATTACTTAAAAGCCATCTTTCCAAGTATTGAATCAGACATAGAAGATACTTATCAAGATATCCTTACAAAAATAGATACGATTCATCATTTATCGCAACATAAGAACGCCATGATTGTCATGATCAACGGTTCAGTCTATTCGACATTTGGACAAATCAGTCGCTATTCGGTTTTATATAATCAATTCGGTTTTACAGTATCAGATCAAGAAATGACAACTGCAAATAGACACGGTAGAGAAATCGATCATGAATATGTTTATTCAATCAATCCAGAGTTTTTATTTTTATTAGATCGTGGAGCTGCAATCGGTTCATCAGGTGCAATCAATGATTTTTTACAAAATAACTTTATCCAACAAACAGTTGCTTATCAACAAAATCATGTTTACACACTTAATCCAAGCGCTTGGTATATTGCATTTGGCGGGTTTCATTCAACTTATCAAATGATTGCTGATTTAGATGCATTCGTTTTAGAGTTCTCAAATGCATCTTGAAATAAAAACATAATCATAATATGATTGACAAAAGAAACATTTTTTGTTATCATTAATTGAGTTTTTAGGAGGTATATTATGCTTTGGATGGATTATATCGCAATTATTGCAGGAATACTCCTTGTAACTGTCGTACTTTTACAAAGTTCTCAAGACGATATCAAGGATGCATTCAGTGGTGAAAAATCAGAATTGTTTAAAAATAAGAAAGCACGTGGATTTGAACTATTCATGATGCGTTCAACAGCAGTATTATCTGTGATCTTAATCGTGATGGTACTCTTATCAAACAATCTTAGATAACCAAACAAAAGTGTTCCTTGTGAACACTTTTTTCTTTTAAGGAGTTTATATGCCACAACGTTATTTTGTTGATGAATTTAATCATCAGATTATAGGCCAAGATGCACATCATATCACGCATGTGATGCGCATGAAAACAGGAGATGAAATCATTGTTTGTTCTAAAAGAACATGCTTTTTAGCTTCTATCGAAATCAATCAACATCAAGTAAATTATAAAACCATTAAAGTGTTGCCCTCAAAAGATTTGCCAAACATAACAATCATTCAAGGATTACCAAAGGGTAATAAAACCGAGTTTATTGTTAAATACGCGACCATTTTTGGTGCTTCACACCTCATCTTTACTGAAATGAATCGAAGTATTGCAAGAATAGATAATGAAGATCATAAATTAAAACGTTTGAATGCGATAGCTAAAGAAGCAGGAGAGCTTGCACATCGCGATGACTTACCACACATTAGTATGATCAAACATCTCATGTCAATCGATTTTACATCCTATCAAAAAGTTCTTCTCGCTGATGAGAATTGTAAAAATGCTTATCTTCAAAACGTCTTGGAAAAAGTTTCATCAAGTGATAAAATAGCAGTTATTATTGGTCCAGAAGGTGGAATTACTGATAAGGAACGGCATGAACTTTTTTCAAAAGGTGTAACCCCTATTTCCCTTGGTGAACTCATTTTTCCGACAGAAGCAGCTAGTCTTTACGTCTTGTCTTACTTCTCGTTAAAAAAATCTGAAAATTTTTGACAAATATGAAAAAATTGTATATAATTAAAAAGGCTATTAATCTAAGCGTGGAAGGAGGGCAGACCAATGCCTAAAACAATCGTTCGCGAAAAAGAATCAATTGAAGATGCTTTACGTCGCTTTAAACGTGATGTTTCGAAGTCAGGAAACCTCCAAGAAGCACGCAAACGTGAATTCTACGTTAAACCAAGCGTAGCACGTAAAGATGCTCAACGCGCAGCACGTGCTAAGAAAAAGTAATTGATTTTTAAAACGCATCGTTTGATGCGTTTTTATGTTAAAAAAACAAAAAAAGTACAGTTGTGCTTTTTTATTTTTTTCACTATGGTATAATAATTACACGGTAAGGAGCGGATTTAATGAAATTAAATCGACAAATTCATCACGCGGATGCCATCGCAAGACTGGTTGGCGTTCAAGATCGTAACCTCTTAGTTTTCAAACAATATTTGGGTATCACTGTTTCTCTTCATGGATCCGACATCGTGACTGATGCATCAAAAGATCAGATACCATTGTTGGAAGCTATTTTTGATGTCTTAATCGAACTTGCAGAACATCAAATTCAGATCACTGAACGCGATGTGATGTATATCATTAAACTAGCAGAAAAAGATCAGCTTAAAGATGTTTTTGAACTCTATCGTAATCGAAAAAAAGTTTTAGTGAATGATTTAGGAAAAGCAATTTATCCTAAAACTTTTACACAAAAGAAGTATGTCGATGCGATTGAACAAACCGATTTAGTCTTTGGTGTTGGACCAGCAGGTACAGGTAAAACCTACTTAGCAGTTGCTCAAGCAGTCTCTGATTTAAAAAATGGTAAAGTCAAAAAATTAATTTTAACAAGACCGGTTGTTGAAGCAGGAGAAAACTTAGGATTTTTACCAGGTGATTTAAAAGAAAAAGTTGATCCTTATCTTGTTCCACTCTATGATGCATTATATGAAATGTTAGGCACTCAAAATACCTTAAGTTTACTTGAAAAAGGTGTAATTGAGATTGCACCACTTGCATATATGAGGGGAAGAACATTAGAAAATGCATTTGTCATTTTGGATGAAGCCCAAAATACAACACGTGTTCAAATGAAAATGTTTTTAACGCGATTAGGTTTTGCATCTAAAATGGTCATTACAGGAGATCCATCCCAAAGTGATTTACCAAAAGGCATTCCATCAGGACTTAATCAAGCGATTAGTATATTAACAGACATCGATTCAATCGAGGTGATTACTTTTGATAAAGTCGATGTTGTCAGACATCCACTGGTGCAACGTATTTTAGAAAGGTATGAAACGAATGAAAATTAAGATTTTCAATCAAACAAACCAAAAAATAGGGCATATCCAAAGACTATTAAAAAAGGTCTTTAAGACCATCAAAGAAGATGAACATATGCAAATTGTGCTTGTCACTTCATCTGATATTGCAGAACTGAACAAACAGTATAGAAACATCGATAAACCTACAGATGTCTTAAGTTTTCCAAATGATGATGAGCTTGATGATACACTAGGCGATATTTTCATTTCTATAGAGCAAGCTGAACTGCAAGCTTTGGAGTATGGACATTCTTTTGAAAGAGAAATAGCATTTCTAGCTGTTCACGGTTATCTTCATTTAAAAGGTTTTGATCATCACAACGATCAAGACGAAAAAAAAATGGTTGAAGAGCAAGAACGTATTTTAAAATTAGCGAATTTAGAAAGGATAACACATGAAAAACATTGAACAAGCTAAATTGGCCATGAGTCGATCATATTCACCTTACTCTCATTTTGCTGTTGGAGCAGCAATTGAACTAAAAAATGGTACATTTATCCATGGAGCAAACATTGAAAATGCCTCATATGGTCTTTCAATTTGTGCAGAACGTAGTGCACTTGTGTCTCTACTTGGACAAGGTTACAAAAAAGAAGATATAGTCTCAATAACGATTATTGCAGATGATTCACAACCTGTATCACCATGCGGTGCATGCCGTCAATTTATGCACGAAATATTACCAAAAGACACTAAGATTACACTCGCAAATCTTAAAGGTGAGACAAAAGTGACAACAAAAGACGAGCTCCTACCTTATGCTTTTGTTTTAGATGATAAATAATATGGATCTGATTAAAAGTGGCTTCATCGCCATTGTAGGTCGTCCCAATGTAGGTAAATCCACTTTACTAAATGCACTGGTTGGGACAAAAGTATCCATCATGAGTCCTAAACCTCAAACCACACGCCATCGTATTTTAGGTGTTTTAACAGAAGAGCATTACCAAATGGTTTTTGTAGACACACCTGGTATGCATAAGGGTAAGGACTTACTGAATAAAAAAATCGATCAAGTCGCAGTGTCAGCATTAAAGGATGTTGACCTCGTTTTGTTTGTTGTTGATTCAAAAAAAGGTCTAGCAGAAGAACATATTATTCAATATTTCAAAAACCTAAATATTCCTGTATTTCTATGCATCAATAAAATAGATGAGCTTAAAAATAAAGCACACATTGATGAATTGATTTTATCGTATTTAGATGCATATCCTTTTGAAACTGTGATTCCTTTATCTGCAAAAAATCATACATATCTCGATCGTTTAAAAGAACAGATTATACCTCATCTCATCGAAGGTCCTATGTTTTTTCCAAAAGAGATGAAATCAGATCAATCCGAAGAAATGATGATGAGCGAACTCATTAGAGAGAAAATACTTTTTCATACAGAACAAGAAGTGCCACATGCGGTCGCTGTTGTCATTGAATCCATTACTGAAAATATGGAAGAAAATACGTATGATGTCTCGGCATTAATTGTTGTTGAGCGCACCACGCAAAAACAAATATTAATTGGAAAAAATGGCGAAAAAATGAAAAAAATTGGCATGGAAGCACGAAAAGAAATCAATCAATTACTTAACACTAGAATTCATTTGACACTTTGGGTTAAAGTTAAAAAAGATTGGCGAAATCGACCATCTGATTTAAAGACTTTAGGATATGGTGATGAGTAATATGGAAGGCATTATCTATAAGGTCCAACCTTATCAAGAGCATGCACGTTTACTATTTACTTATACACCTCAAGGGAAATGTACACTTCTTGCACAAGGTTCTCAAAAATTGAACCATTCCAATCGAATTCTTGCACAGTTTTTAACACATATTTCTTTCAAAGAACATCAAAAATCATTTTACACACTGCAAGATGCAAAAATCATAAATGATTATCAAAACATTAAAAAAGATTTTCATCTCACAAAGCAAGCAGCACTTATTTTAGAAATTATTGACCATTTTATCGTTGATGAAATGGTTCATGAACACATTTTTCAAGAAGTTATACGTGCAATTGATGCAAATCAACTTCATCTATCATCTTTAAGTTTTGCACTAAAAATACTTAAACCACTAGGCTATGAGCTCAATTTATTTCTTGATGGTAGAAAAGTTAAAGGGATAAATATTATCAAAGGTAGTATTATTTATGAAGATGAGTCAGATCCAATCGATTTATCTGTAAAAGATTCAACTTATCTGCTCAAGCTTTTATATCTACCTTATCAAGCACTTGAAGAAATTCCCACCGATATTTATCATAAAATAAAAGAATTTATTTTAAAATACTATCAGTATCATTTACAAACAACATTAAAAAATCTACAATAGACAATAAAGGATGTGTTTTCATGGTTACACTAGACCAAATTGTACAATTTGCAAAATCGACAGGATTCATATATCAAGGAAGCGAGCTCTATGGGGGCTTAGCTAACACTTGGGATTATGGTCCTTTAGGAAGTTTACTAAAGAAAAACATTAAAGATGCATGGATTAAAAAATTCCAAAGAGAATCAGAACATAATGTATTAATCGATTCATCCATTTTACTTAATAGTGATGTTTGGAAAGCCTCCGGTCATGTCGGTGGTTTTAGTGATCCCTTAACTGAATGTAGAAGTTGTAATCAACGTTTTCGCGCAGATAAATTAATCGAAGAACACGAAAAAGGTCTTTCTGCAGACGGATGGGATACCGATAAAATGTATGCTTATCTGGTTGAGCATAAAGTGACATGTCCAAGTTGTGGAAAACATGACTTTTTACCGATTCGAAAGTTTAACATGATGTTTCAGACGTATCAAGGGGTTGTTTTAGAACAAGCGAATCAAATCTATCTTCGTCCTGAAACAGCACAAGGTATTTTTATTAATTTTAAAAATATTCAACGAACATCACGTAAGAAAGTACCTTTTGGTGTGTGCCAAGTCGGTAAATCGTTTAGAAATGAAATCACACCGGGTAATTTCATTTTTAGAACTCGTGAATTCGAACAAATGGAAATGGAGTTTTTTGTTAAACCAGGAACAGAAATGGAATGGTTTAAATATTGGAAAGCATTTTGCATGGATTGGTTAGTAAAACTTGGTTTACCCGAATCATCACTTGAATTTGATGACCATAAACCTGAAGCACTATCACATTATTCGAATGCAACAACAGATATCCGGTATCAATTTCCATGGGGGTTTGATGAATTATGGGGTATTGCATCACGTACAGACTATGATTTAAAAGCTCATCAACTTCATTCAGGTGAGAATTTAACATATCTTGATCCTGATACGAATGAAAGATATTTACCTTATGTTGTTGAACCAGCAGTCGGAGTAGAACGTTTAGTATTAGCTTTTTTAACAAGTGCTTATGATGAAGAAACATTAGAAAATGGTGAAATGCGTCAAGTACTACGCCTGCATCCTGCTTTATCACCTTATAAAGTTGCTGTTTTACCTCTTATTAAAAAAGAACATGCAGATCAAGCATTTGACATTTACAAGCATGTATCGAAATATGTTGATGCAACCTATGATGAAACACAAAATATTGGGAAAAGATATCGTAGACAAGATGCTATAGGTACTTATTTATGTGTGACGATTGACCACGAAACAGCACAAGATCAATCTGTGACTGTTCGTCATCGAGACACCATGGCACAAGTGCGTATACCCATTAGTGAATTAAGAGCATATATTGAAGAGCAAATCGAATTTTAATTAAGGAGGAAAGCATGGATCAAAAACTCATTGATGAAATTAATGAGAAGACTGCCATAGTTGATTTAGTCAGCGAATTTGTTACTTTATCAAAACGTGGTAAAAATTTTATGGGTCTATGTCCTTTTCATCAGGAAAAAACCCCGAGTTTTTCTGTTTCTCCTGAGAAAAATATTGCAAAATGTATGTCATGTGGTGAAGGTGGTTCACCTATTAATTTCTATAAGAAAATTAAAAATATTAGCTTTGAAGAATCAGCAGCCATGTTAGCTGAAAGAGCTGGTATAAAAATTAAAACAGCGAAAAAACAAGTCGATCCTTTTGAAAAATCTTATGCATTAATGAGAGAGGTTGCTAATTTTTATCAGTTTAATCTTCTCAATAGTGAAAAAGGACAAGAAGCTTTAAATTATTTATTGCAAAGACAAATGACCGATGAATCCATTAAACATTTTAAACTGGGTTATGCACCTTCTTATGGTCAAACATTATATCTTGTATTAAAAGATAAAGGATTTGCTGTATCTGACATGATTTCCTTAGGTGTTGTCAAACAAGCTGATGATGGTTCATATTATGACTTGTTTAGTGAACGGGTTATCTTCCCAATCACAAATCCTAAAGGTGATGTTGTAGGATTATCTGGAAGAACCTTGAATCCTAAAGATCCAGTTAAGTATATCAACAGTCCAGAAACCCCTATTTTTAAAAAGGGTCAATTGCTTTATCACTTTTATGAGGCTTTATCAGATATTCGTAAATCAAAACAAATCATTTTATATGAAGGCTTTTTCGATGTGATCTCGAGTTATCAAGCAGATATCAAGCAAGGTGTTGCTACAATGGGTACTGCATTAACAAAAGAACAAGCCAAACTGATCAAATCAGTAACTGATTCAATCATTATTGCCTATGATGGTGACCAAGCAGGTATTAAAGCTGCTGATCATGCTATACCCATTTTAGAAAAAGAACGGTTAAAAGTTGAAGTTTTAACCATTCCTGAAAAAATGGATCCAGATGATTTTATCAAATCCTATGGACCAGAAAGATATGATCAGTTATTTGGAGAATATACCAAAGATGCATATTTATTTAGATACGATATGTATAAACTTGGTAAAAATCTTCAAAATGCAAATGATGTTAAGGAATACAAAAAACGTGTGTTAACGATGCTATCACATGCAGATCAAAGCATTAAAGCACTTTATATTCAAAAATTGGCTCATGATTTAGGCATGAATCCTGCCGATTTAGATACAAGCTTACCGAAACCACCTAGAGAAAAACAAGTTGTTCTACCTAAATTAGAACAAAAACTGATGAAATCTAAGTATGTGAATGCTGAACGTTATCTTATCTTTTCCATGTTAAGATCGAAAGAAGAAGCCTTCCATATTCAATCCTTATTAAAACAAACCGACTTTGCAGATCATATCGCTGCAACAATTCGGTTAAAGATCGAACATTTTTATGAAGATTCAGATGAACTAGATATCAACACTTTTTTAGACACACTCTCATCTGATCAGCGGACTTACATGGAAAACGATTTACTTAAAGATTTCCATTGGAAGTCAAATATCATGTTTAAAAAAGATGAGATTCAATCTTATGTTATGTTGGTTAAAGAGGCCAATCTGGTAAGACGATATCAATACCTTTCAGATAAATATCAAGAAAATGAACAAGATAATGAACATATTGTTGCTGAAATACATGAGATACTTCGTCAATTGAAACCCAAATCCAAGGAGGAATAAGCGTGGATTTAGAAAAAATTATTGCACAACTCGTAAAAAAAGCAGGTAAAGAAAAGCTTTTGAATTCAGATGATGTAACACCATTTGCTGCACAGGGAAGTCAAGAGTATTTTGATATTGAAAGAGAATTGCTCAATTTAGATATTGATATCTTAGAACCTGAAGAACTAGAAGATGAGGCTGAAGAAAAAGAAGGTATTGAAATTGAGGAAGATGAAGATATCGAGTTTGATATTGATGAAGAGGCTGAACCTGATGATTTATCACTATCAGGACTTGAGGTTGAAGAAGAAGAATTAATCAATATTGAATCCATAGCTTCAAATATTAAAATAGATGATCCTGTTCGGATGTATTTAAAAGAGATTGGACAAATTCCTCTATTAAATCAAGAAGATGAAAAAAAATATGCTGTATCTGTATCAAATGGGCGATATGCTAAAGAGCAATTAGATGAGTATCAAAATGGTAATCTATCTTTATCTGATAAAGATGTTGAAGAGTTAAGATATGCAGTAGATCGTGCACAGTACTCTAAAAACAAGCTCGTCGAAGCCAATTATCGTCTTGTTGTATCGATTGCAAAACGTTATGTAGGCCGTGGATTGCTATTCCTAGATTTAATCCAAGAAGGTAATATGGGACTGATGCGTGCTGTTGATAAGTTCGATTATGAAAAAGGATTTAAGTTCTCTACATATGCAACCTGGTGGATTAGACAAGCTATCACTCGTGCAGTCGCAGATCAAGCAAGAACCATTCGTATCCCTGTTCATATGGTTGAAACCATCAATAAAATGATACGTATTCAACGTCAACTCATTCAAGATTTAGGAAGAGAACCTTCTTTAGAAGAAATTGCACAAAAAATGGGAATTACTCCAGAAAAAGTTCAAAATATTCAACGTATTGCAAAAGAACCTATTTCTTTAGAAGCTCATGTGGGCGAAGAAGAAGATTCATCATTAGGTGATTTCATATCAGATCCTAACGCGCTCACGCCTCATGAATTTATGTTACAAGAAATGGTGAAGCAAACATTAGATGAAGTATTAGAAACATTAACTGATCGTGAAGAGAAAGTTCTACGTTTACGCTACGGCTTATTTGATGGTAAAAACCATACCTTAGAAGAAGTTGGTCGTGAGTTTGGTGTCACACGTGAACGGATCCGCCAAATTGAAGCGAAAGCACTTAGAAAGTTAAGAAGTCCTTCACGTCAAAATAAACTACGTGAATTCTATTATGGCAAGAAATAAGCGTATCCATTTTTTAGCTGATCTTTGTAAAGACTATCACAAAGTGATAGATATTGGAACTGATCATGGATTAGTTTTAAAAACAGCTTTCGAAAAAGGATATATTCAAGAAGCGATTGCTTCAGATTTAAGGGAACAACCCTTAAAATCAGCAATGAAAAATTTAAGAAACTATCCGGTAACATATGCTTTATCGGATGGTTTTTTGTCCATTAAAGAAGAAGTTGATTTAGCCATTATCGCTGGGATGGGAGCATATCTGATTTGTGATATTTTAGAACATGCCCCAACCAACCATACTCATTTTTTAATTCAAGCAAACGATAAAATTGATATGGTACGTTCATATTTAATGCATCATAATTTCAAGATAATGGATGAATATCTGGTCCATGATAAATTTTTCTATATCATCATCAAAGCTCAAAGAGGACAAATGATATTGTCAGAAGAAGATTTATATTTAGGCCCCTATTTAAAGCATAAAGTTGAATCGATTCCTTATTATCAACAAAAAGCAAAACATATCGAAAAAATCATGAAAAAAGCTGATCCAGAAAGACAAGAAGAGCTACTTAAAATGCTAAAAATCTATGAAAATTTATAAGTATGTTACAATACTATTGTAAACTTTTCTTTACATATGTTTCAATATTAGATACAATAGAAATTGGTCGTATAACAATCACAATGAAGGAGATGACATCATGAAAGAATATAGACAATTACAAAAATTGGATCGCTCACTACAATCATTTAGAAGATCAGGCGTCTATAAAAGGGCACATACCGCATTAAGTGATGCAGATATTATGGTTTTATTTTGTGTGGCATTTTGTGATATGAATGAGAAAGTAAAATTATCTGATATCGCAAAAACACTTCGAGTAACACTCCCAGCAGTCACACATAAAGTCAATGATTTACATGAAAAAAATTATGTGGAAAAAGAAACATCATCCAAAGATTTAAGAATCACTTATATCAAGCTCACTCCTGAGGGTAAATCATATGTAGAATCGATTAAAGATGCATATTATGAACCACTTAAGCGCGTCACAAAGCACTTAGGTCATGAGGATACTGAAAATTTAATTCGTATTTTAGATAAGATTAGTCATATGGGAAAGATGCGATAATCTTTCCTTTTCATTAGAAAGAAGGGGTATTTTGTTAAAAGCATTAAGATATTTAAAACCCTACCGCCTTGGCGTTATTTTTGTGTTTTCTATGGTTGCACTTCGCGCCATTTTAGACTTAGTTTTACCACGCATATTAGGGTTGCTAGTGAGTCAAGGTATTGGTTTAGGAGAGAGTAATGTAAGTCCTAATATAAATCGTATTTGGGAATTAACGTTTTTGATGCTTGGAGCAACCGTTATATCCATCATTGTTACCATCATTAGTGGTTATGTCGAATCGAAAATCTCTGCAGGTTTTGCAAAAGATTTGAGAAAAGCAGTCTATCAAAAAATAGAAAGTTTTTCGATGCGAGAAATGGATCATTTTACAACATCTTCATTAATCACTAGATCAACCAATGATATTCAGCAATTACAAGGCATCGTAAACTCTTTACTACGAATGATTATTTTAGCACCTTTCTTAGCAACTGGAGCAATCATTTTCTCGATAGCAGAAAGTCCTTCATTATCCATGATGCTTATTGCATCGATTATTGCGTTGATTGTGATGATTGCCGTTATTTTTTCAATCACAATGCCTAAATTTGAATTGATGCAAAAATTAGTCGATAAATTGAATCTCGTCACACGAGAAAATTTAACAGGCTTAAGAGTTGTTCGTGCTTATAATACTCAAGCTTTTCAAGCAAAGCGTATAGATGATGCTGCTCAAGACTCTATGAAATTAAACATTTTTGTTAATCGCATTATGAGTTTAATGTGGCCTATCATGGGTTTGATCATGGGTGGTACATCACTTGCTATCGTTTATTTTGGTAGTGATATGATTGGCATCAATGGATTTGATCCTGGTTCAATGATGGCTTTAATCCAATATGCATCACGCGCCATTATGGCATTCATGTTCTTATCGTTTATTTTTATTATGATTCCTCGTGCATCTATTTCTGCACGTCGTATTATGGAAGTTTTAGAGATGGAAGTAGAAATTAAAGATCCAGAACAACCTGTTGAACTACCTTCATCTTTTAAAGGTGAAATCGAATTTAAGGATGTATGTTTTCAATATCCTGATGCGCAAGCTCCGGTTTTATCACACATCAATTTCACAGTAAAACCAGGAACTACAACAGCTTTTATTGGATCTACAGGATCTGGTAAATCTACCCTAATTAACTTAATTCCACGTTTCTATGAAAGAACGTGTGGAGAAATTAAGATAGATGGTATTGATATCAAAGACATGACACTCGAAAACTTACATGCCTTAATGGGTTATGTTCCACAAAAAGGTGTTCTATTTAGTGGTTCTATTAAAGACAATATCTTATTTTCAACGCAAGACAATGACGTAAAGACCATGGAAGAAGCAGCTGAAATTGCACAAGCTAAAGAGTTTATTGATCAAATGGATGACCATTATGAACATATGATTGCACAAGGTGGTACGAATGTATCAGGTGGTCAGCGTCAACGCTTATCGATTGCACGTGCAATCGCTAAAAAGCCTCTTATTTATATCTTTGATGATTCCTTTTCAGCTCTCGATTATAAAACAGATCAGAAACTTAGAAAATTGCTTGATGAACGCATTCAAGCGACTAAATTAATCGTTGCTCAACGGATTAATACCATCCGATATGCTGATCAAATTATTGTTTTAGATCAAGGAACAATGGTGTGCAAGGGAACACACCAAGAACTGATGCAATCATGCAGTGTTTACCAAGAAATAGCTTCCTCCCAATTATCTAAGGAGGAACTGTAATATGCAACAAAATCAAAAAAAGACACAAGAAACAAGAGCTCCTATGGGTGGTATGCGTGGTGGTATGCGTTACATGGAAAAAGCTCAAGATTTTAAAGGTACCATGAAAAGATTGTTAACATATTTAAAACCTTACCGCATGCGTATCTTCTTTGCTGGACTTATGGCTATTTCAGCATCATTACTCACTGTATTATCGCCATGGTTATTAGGATTAATGACTTCAGAAATAGCAAGAGCGTATACTGAAGGAGACCAATTAGGACTTATAAAGATTATTGGACATATACGATTATCGCTAGGTGAGGTAGCATTAAGTGTTGCAGGTATTTATTTACTGTCAACCGTATTTAATTATTTTCAATCATTCATGCTCATTGGTATGACTCAAAATCTGACCTATTCTATGAGAAGAGAATTATCTTCCAAGATTAACCGTCTTCCACTTAAGTTTTTTGATAAACAGCAGTTTGGTGATCTATTAGGGAGAGTCACTAACGATGTAGAAACCATTAATGGAACACTTACACAAAGTATTTCTGAAATTTTTAGATCGATAACTCTTATTTTAGCGATGTTTGTGATGATGTTTTTGTTAAGCCCAATTTTAACAGGAGTTGTATTTATAACAACCATTTTATCACTTTATGCAGCTTCAAAATTTGTGAAACTTTCACAAGGATATTTTAGAAAACAAGCCAAATCCTATGGTGAGTTAAACGGTCATATCGAAGAAACCTATAGTGGGCATACCGTTGTTAAAGTCTTTAATCATCAACAAGCATCCTATGAAAACTTCGATCGAATCAATCAGGATTTATATGGTTCATCAGTCAGATCACAATTTATTTCAGGCATCATGATGCCTGTGCAGTTTTTCTTTGGAAATATTGCATACATTGCGATTGCAGTGATTGGAGCGTTCTTAGTTATTTCAACCAATCCAGTCATTGCGATTCAAGTAGGTATAATTCAAACATTCCTACAATATACAAGACAAATCAATCAACCGATTCAACAAATTGGATCAATTGCCAATGTCTTACAATCAACAGCTGCAGCATCTGAACGTATCTTTGGCTTACTCAGTCAAGAAGAAGAACCTCTAGAAAGAGAAAATCTTAAAAAATTACCATCTATTAAAGGACATGTTGTGTTTAAAGATGTTTACTTTGGATATGTTCCTGAAACAGATGTGATTAAAGGATTCTCTGCAGAGATTAAACCAGGACAAAAAGTGGCTATCGTTGGACCTACAGGTGCTGGAAAAACTACAATTGTTAACTTACTGATGAGATTCTATGAAATTAAATCTGGTTCAATCACGATTGATGGTGTAGATATTAGAGATTTAACAAGAGAGCAAGTTCGTGATTTATTTGGTATGGTTTTACAAGATACGTGGTTATTTGAAGGAACGATTCATGATAATATCACTTACGGTTCAACAGATAAATCAGAAGAGGACATCTTAAAAGCTGCTAAACTTGCACAGACACATCACTTTATTGAATCTTTATCAAGTGGATATCAATTCGAACTTCTTGAAAATGGTTCAAACATCAGTCAAGGTCAACGTCAGTTATTAACGATAAGTCGTGCTATGCTAGCTGATAAACCGATGCTTATATTAGATGAAGCAACCTCATCTGTCGATACACGTACTGAGGTTTTGATTCAACATGCCATGGAAGCTTTAATGAAAAATCGTACAAGCTTTGTGATTGCACATCGTCTATCGACGATTAAAGATGCAGATGTTATATTCGTTATGAATGATGGTAACATTATCGAACAAGGCAATCATTTAGAATTGCTCGATAAAAACGGATTCTACGCTAAGCTTTATTATAGTCAATTTGATACGAATTAACACTTTACAATCGGCTATGAATAGTATATAATATTCATTGCCGACTGATTGTTGCAATAGCTCAGCTGGACAGAGCAACGGCCTTCTAAGCCGTCGGTCGGGGGTTCGAATCCCTCTTGCAACGCCATTTGAAGTTTTTCAGCTGATTTGCGATCCGAATCAGCGTTAATTATACGGGGTATTTATGAGTAGAAGAAGAAAGAAGAAGTATATTTTCCTAAGGATTATAGGTTACACATTATTTTTAGTCTCAATTTATGGTTTCATTTACCCTGAAGAATTTGAAATTCGAACTAGAGCTATTGGATTAGGAATGATTAGAGTCGTCTTTGGATCCTTGTTTCTCATCTTGTTTTTCATCATTCTCTATGTATTTTACAACAAAGGAAAACGCAGATAGAGTTATTGCAGGTCCTGCAGTAATTACAGTCCCCATATAAGCAGTATTTGCTATCCAACTAACTTTTACCAGATATTCAAAAACAATTGCAATTATCGTCAAAGTTAATAACGAGACTATCATTACATTTTTTGTAAAAATATAAGCTTCACGATATTTATCCATTTCCAACCCACCCATCACACCAGGTCATTTACATCACGTTCAGCCTGGTTTTATTTTATAGAATGAAATGCATTAAACTTATTTCTTATCTCAAATATACATTAAAGTTATTTCCTTGTCAACATTATTCTTCAAAATTTATATGTTAAACTTATTTCTAATCGCTTTTTAAAGAAGGTAGGTGTCTTTATGTCAAAACTTTTGTTAAAGGACTACAGAGTAAAAAATGGGCTGTTTCAAAGAGAAGTAGCTGATGTTCTTAAAGTCACTCAGGCTCAATATCATAGAATTGAGTCCGGTAAATCATTGGCTAATAGTGCACAAATACTTCAACTATGTGAACTATTCAGATGCACTCCAAATGATCTCTTTGGAATTCATGGAACTTATATTGTGGCCATGGATGAACTCGATCAGGATTAAAGGTCGAATTTGTTGATTTTGTCCTGGTAAGTTTTTTTAACATGCTTGTTTGATACATGCAGATAGCGTTCAGTTGTCTGAATGTTTTTATGCCCTAAAATTTCCATGATCGATGCAATGTCTGCACCAGCTTCAACAAGCGTAGTTGCTGTGGTGTGTCTAAACATGTGAGGATGAAGCTTCTTGAACTTTAGATCCTGCTTTACTTTATTTAAGATGTAGCGAATGTCATCATAATTAGCAGGACGATTCTTATCAATGTTATGCAGCAAGTATTTATGATTTGATTTCACCTTCATCATTTTCATCACTGCAGGAACGCCTACTTTGTCACTTAGATACACAATGCGATCTTCTTTCGTTTTTGTAAATGTTAGAAGGATCTCTGATCTCTCTAGATTGATATTCTTTTTTTCAATGTACATGATTTCCTGAATACGTGCACCAGTATCAGCTAGAAGTGCCAGGAAGCATTTATAATAAATCCCGTTGGTTGTTACTTCAGGATATTCTCTGATATACTTCCTGAGCAATTTAAAGCTTTCACCATCGAGTGTTTGAAAAGTCTTCGAACGCTCTTTTAATTTCTCTACAGCTTGAAGATAAGCAAAGTCAATCTTCATATGCTTATACATTCTTTTAAGACAACCGACATTCTTATTGATCGTCACGTTCTCATTGGTTGTCTTCATCGATGCGATGTAATCTGATATCACCTGGGAATCAATCTCATCAACCAAGGTAATGTGTTGTGCTCTGCAGTAATTCAAAAAGTGTCCTAAATGATTTTGATAGAACCTGAATGTACCATGAGCATGTTTAAGCTTGACTATGTTTAAATAGTCTTGAATCATTGTTTCGATTTTCATGTTTACCCCTCCATAAGGTATATTCGTTTTACCTTTAGGATAAACAAAAAGCAGCTAATGTTTTTCAACAATTTTTGTGGATAAAGTCCATTTTTGCAATTCACTTTCACATTATAAAATGGATGCATGATCTGCAATGACAATATCACCGACAAATATATAATATTTGTATATATAAATATATACAATATTTTTTGTGTTTTGCTCTCAAAAACGAGCTCCAACACGTGCGTGTATGCGGCTGTGATTGCAAGCGTATATGTTATGCACCTAATGCTTTCAATAATTGGTCTTTGGCCATTCTCGAAAAGCCTTTGATACCTCTTGTTTTAGCTACAGCATGCAATTCTTTAATGTTCATCTGATCAAGTGGTTTCGACTCTTCGATGATTGCATTTTCATCAATGTTTAATTCTTCCTGAAGCAATCGTTTTTGCTCTTCATATTCTTTGATTTTCTTTTCAAGTGCTGCTTCAGTTTCTTTTAAGTGATTGATACTCTTAGACGTGTTGACAATGTCCTCGTTCATCTTCACGATGATTCGATCAGCTTCCTTTTGCTCCTTTGAACGCCATTTCGTATATTTCTCATATTGGTACATGACGATGATTAAAATGATTAATGGTGTAGCAATCGCTAAGCTGTAGAAAATGACATTGATAAATATATTCAGTGCTTGTTGATAATCCATGATTATCCTCCTTATTTGTAGTCGTATGGTAATCCTGAATGCTTGTGTCTTTCTGCATATGTGTCAAAACGCTGTAAGACTTCATATGGAACAGTTAAGCTCCAGGATCTAAAAAACTTTCTATCCATGCTTCCATCAAACTTAACTTCGATGGAATAGCTAATAAACTTAAGCCTGATGGGAATGTAGTTAAATCTACCATCATCAAGCCATCTTTTGACAGGTATATCTTTAACAGTTTCAACTTCATGCATCAATGTAATCGAATCCATATCCTGTGCATCAAGTTTCATGTGTTGTGAATACATAAAGATATTATCAAATCCATCATGTCTCATGAGTAAATGATCCTCATGCTCTGGAATAAAGGTCTCATTGTATTTAGAGCTTTTATTCATACGTGGATTATACTGCAGATGTCTCTCATCTTTATGGATATTTTTATACTTATCGGTGTTAAAGTTAAGGATTTTTTTACCTTCTTTATAGTAATCACTCATCTTAACAACCGGGTGCATAACATACCAGTATCTTCCATCTTCAGATAGTTGCGGTTTCTCAACAGCTGATGTGAAGTAGCTTGGATGACCTGTCTCTCTTAACGTCATCTCTGCTAGAATAAATGATGTGAGAGACTTACCACCACCGACTCGAGATCTTATCATGTGCATCCCTGGAATAAAGATAGGAAGATTGTCATACTTATTTTTATCCAGGATCTTTTTTACTTTTGGAATGGCAATTCCCCATGGTAGTGTAAGGTAACGAATGATTCGTGAATTTGGACTATAAAGATTAAAAATGACATCGATTGTGATGTTACCAATTTTTCTGATGTGTTTAACTGCTTTGTTTGCTCCATGCAAAAATGCATCAAGCACTTGATTCGCATGATGCATTAATCGGTCGAATTGATTTTGAATTTTACTAAAAATTACGTTCACTTTATCAAACATTTAATTCACCATGATATAGAATAAAGAATTGACTTTGTTGTATATAACCAGAGCGATGATAATCAGAATTAAGAATACTATGAACCCAAGAGGATTCATCATCTCTTTCACACCATCTTTAGCACCTCTAATCAATCTTGTTATTGAACCTGTTAAAAATAGTAGCGTCAGAAATGCTAAAAACATAGCAATGTATTTGAACCAGGACCAAAATTGAAGTAAAAACCCCATCGATGATTACCCCCCGTTGATTGTTTTGATTATATAGATAATTACAGCAATGATAATGATTGATACGACAAGTTTTTGTGGTTTTTGAACCATTTCAATTACTGATCCTGATGCAGTGACTAATCTCGGTAGGACAAAAATGAATAATACTGCAACACCAATTGTTAGTGTCCACAGACCGTATTGACTCAATTTGGCCAATAGATTATCTAAAAAGCTTGTTTCTTCAGCTGGAATTTTATTCACGTAATCACGATCTACAACTGCTTTAGTATCAATAACTTTCTCATCAGCTGTGTAAATCTTCCCATTCGTCATCCATGTTATCTCAGTATAAGTAAATGATGATTCATCAATAGCAACATAATCAGTTCCTGCTTGTGAAAAGTTTCCTAGGAATAATTTATGAACCTTTGCTTGTATTGGTAGAACATATGTTGAACTAGTAGCTAAAGAGTAATGTTCATTGAGTTTATTTCTTAATGTGATTGTAGGTGTGATAGTTTGTATCTCATCCGTTTTACCCATTAAAAATGTATATGCAGCACCAACTGGTCGAGCAAGAAAAGCAGCTGTAAATGAAGTGATTAAGAGAGGTAATCCAACTGGTGGAAATAAAACAACTAGTGGAACAGCTGCAGCAAATGCAACTGTACTATACACCATGACGTCCTCAGCCCATTGTGGATAATTACTGCCTACTGTTCCAAATGTTTCTGAACCTGCTTCTAAATGGAATAGATGACGATGTATATCGCTATAGGTTGCACGCCATAAAGTCGTTATATTATCTGATACATATTGATAGTCGAAATATCCTGAAGCTGATACTAATTCATCAATGGGAATTTTGTCTAGATATAAGTATGCAAACACATCACGATTTGATTGAACATCGATGTATGTAAGTGCTAATGCTTTATTCCAGGTGATAAGTTCATTTGTAGATAAGTTCCAAATTGCGAATCCATTCCACTTGATTTGATCTATTGTCAATTCATTAAGTAAAATCGGATCGTTATCCTCAAATGTGAAATAGATAAATTTCTCACCTTCATATGAATAGTAAAAGGCAGATTCAACCACCGAAAAGAATTCAGTATCAAATTCTATGTTTGGTATGGATAAGAAGTAACTATTTCCATAACTAATTTGAGCATAAAATGTATTGTTTGATGCATTGTAGCTATATCCATAAATTTGACCTACTTGACCACTTGGATTAGCTATTGAACCTTGAGTGAGTGGTAAGCTTGATATAGTCGTATCATAATTGATTGTATATCCTATCCAAAATTGAAATATAAAGAGATCTGGGTATTCAACAAGAAAATACTGAAAGTTACCTGTTGTAGGATGAAAATGAGGATCCGATGTAACACTTGGATTCATTATTAATGTGATTTGATAATACTTTCCGAAATCAGATTGTACTCCAATATCTGTATAAGTACCGTTTTGATTTACTAAATACATTGCTTCAGTAGCTTCTTCAGACTCATATTCAAAGTAAAACGAACGAAGAGGAGTTGAAGATACTTCTGATTCATAAATTGACACTCGTGACTTATATGATCCTGATTGAGGTAAAAACACATTATCAAATGAATAATAGGCTGTTGACATCTCAATTCTCATGGTTGTGAAGTTTACCTCACGTCTAGATGATTGAATATAACTTACACCACCGACTGTTCCCCTTGTCCATGTAAAATCATCAATGTGATATAACCCGGGTAAGAGATTTGCTTTAGCAGTAAAATTAATACCTATGAACCCTGAAATAATCAATAACAGAATGAATATGGATGCTTTTTTCATGAAATCATCCCTCTCTTATCTAAAACTTTTATAACGTCTTCTTTTTAAAGAACCAAGTTTAACACCAAGCAGTAAAACTGCTCCAAGGATTAAGATTGTATAAATTAGGTTATCTTCTAAAAAATCAATAGTTGAGTAAACAGTACCTGTTTCATTAGGTGCAATTGCAAGTTGTTGTTCTAATTCATCGATATTTGCTTCAAGTTCTATTATCTGATTAATCAAAAAATCATATTCAGAATTAATTTCAGCTAAAGCAGCATTTTTTCCAAGAAAATAGATTTCACTATATTCAGCCTGACTAATTGAACTAACACGAATCATTTTTCCAGATGAATCCGATAATAGACTGTTGATGAATCCATTTACTTCAACTTCAGAATCTACATAAATAGTTATCTTAAAGTAATCTGTAGCAGTAAAAGGACCAAGGTTGTAAAATCGAACAATTACAAGTCCAGGATCACCAGGATAGGCGGCAACGTGGAATCTTTGCTTCATTTGATCATTAGCACCATATAACTCAACTCTAGATGCAGATTCATAATTAGGTATAACATTAGGAAACTGTCCTATCCAACCATTTTGAATATGCATGTCATATGGGGCTAAATTCTCATCATTAAATAGATTGAAAATAGAAATCACATAAGCTCCATCGAAATCATATCCAGGTAGAGGAGCTAATTTGATCACTACTTTATTCCAACTTGAGTCGAATTCTTCTACACTATATGTAATTGAATACGGACTATCTGAAGCTAATGCATTGTCATGTTCAGTAAATGTATAAGCATATGTTTTTTGAGATAGACATGCAACCGCTAGGATTGCAACTAAGATGAAAACGAATTTTTTCATTTCTTTTTTCCTCGATTCTGAGTTTTATTTTTTTTAGATAAATACTTTAAGACTACGTAAACACTGATGCAAAATACAATAAATATTAACACGTTTTCTAATGTGAAGATCATAACAAATACATTAGTTCGAATCGGTGGTTGTATCAAAATGTCTGGTGTTAGCTCTTCAGTGTTTGTAACACGTAATTTGACCTGGTATATATCCTCATATCCTGATGTAGTAGCTATTCGGAACTCAAAGACATAGTTACCAGGTGCTGAAGCATTTTCAGTGTATGTATTTGTTAAGCTTGAGATGTGAGTCGTTGATGTCACTGTGATGTAATTGATACGTACTAAAACATCAATGATATCTTGTGGACTGAGTGTCACATTTTTATAGACATGGATGGTATATTCTTCGTTTTGTAGTGTGACAGCGATCACATTTCCTAAAGTTTGTCGAACACTGATCATAACATCTTTTGTTTGAGTTCCTGCAGTGAATGTCACATCATAGATCCCTGGAATATTTCCATAGCCTGTGTATTCATCCAGTGTCACAGTAATTGCTTCAGATGATGAATAAAGTGACTTAATCGTTGACATAGTTAGGACTTTATCATGCTGTTTATAAATAATATCTGGTCCAATAATCTCTCCTTCAGATGCATAGGTTTGAATACCTAGTGAGAGTGAAGTGAAGATCATCAGGATGAATATGATTATTTTTTTCATAATATGCTACCTTTTCTTTCTTATGAACATGAATAACAAGAATACTGCAATAATCGATCCAATAATGATATAGGCCTCATTTTCATACCATGATAATTCTTCAGTATATGGTGGAGGATCTAATTCTTCATCACCACCATAAACAATCATCATAAAACTGTAACTCATGGATGTGGAATAGGAATCATCATCATAAATTCGAAGCATCATCGGATAAGATCCTGATGTTGTTGCATTCATCTCATAATTATTAATTTCAAATATGGCAATTGATTCAGGTGTTAAATTAATGAATCCACGTGCAAGTAATATCTGCACAATATTGTTTTCTGATAAAGTCATAAGAGCTGATACATGAATGATCTTCCCATTGTTTTCTACATAAAAAACAGGTGGAATCTCATCAGTAATGGAGACACTAATTGTCTTAGATCCAATATTACCTGAAGCATCAGCTACACGTAAGATGACAGTATAAATACCTGGTGCACTATGATTAGAATATCCATTAAAATGAACATAAATTGATGATGTTAAATCTCCATCGTGCCCATCAGATGCTGTGTATTGAGCTACAATTTGATTGATGGTTAATGATTGAGTTTGTGATCTGGATAAAGTTGATGGACCGGAGATTACTGGAGCAATATCATCATATACTGTGATATTTACAATAATGATGGAGTGATTTTCTGATAGATCCTCAACTCTATAAACAACTTGATAAGTTCCTACTACTGATTCATTTCCTGTATAAGTGTTATGTTGAATGGTGATTAAAAGGTCTTCGTAGTCATCATAATTATCTGATATGGATAATGTAGAAATATAATCCTCAGGATTAAAAGTTTGATTGTATCTAATAGCTATGCTTTGTGTAGGTGGAACTGTAGGAGCAGTAACATCCATGACGATGATAACAATCGTTGCATAGACTCCATTTCCTCCAGAATCCTCTACATAGAACACGACGTCATAAATACCAAGCGTTGATTCATTTCCAGTATAATTATTCTCTACAATTTGAATGAGATGTGTGATATCTCCATCATGTGCATCAATAGCTCTTAAATTAATCTCAGTTCTTATTTGTGTAATTGTTTTTGGATCATCTACATTAGCAATATAAGTTCCACCTTCCATCAATGGTATGGAAGATTCTGACGTCGAATACTTTAAATAAATCTGAACCTCTTGAGTTCCAAAAACACTATGCTCAATTTCGGTTGTCAAAATCGTTATAGGATTACCTGTCGTTGCTTGTTTCATTCGAAGGCTGATTTCATAGTATGTATTTGGTCCTTGAACTTTCTCAGTTAAAACAAAGCTATGAAAATTTTGAATACTGTATTGATAGGTAACACCATCAATGACAAACACAATAGTCGAGTAAAAAACATTACTAGATTCAACTGAAATCGTCTTTGGACTTGAAGTGGTCAATGCTGTTAATTGTGATGGAACTATATATGTGTTCGTTCCATTGGTTACAAAGTAATAATCATCACCAACTTTTTCATATTGAAATCCTGCTGAATTTTGATTGACAGACACTCCTGTAGGTAATGATGAGCCTGCAGCATAATTTACCTGGATGAAGCTTAAACCTACAATAAATAGCAAAAAGATGAAGCTTAAACATTTAAGCCATCTCATATTATTCAACTCCTATCTTTTGAATATAATAGCAACAAAGATTAATCCTAGGATAATCCAGGGTAGATTAGCAACAACAACATCCCAAGCATCGTCTTCATCTTCGATTGGATCTTCAGCTAGAGTCCATTGAGCATAAAGTGTGATGTTATCAGAAACAGCACTATTGAAGTTATAGAGATTGATAAAAAACATCTCAGTGTACCAACCATTGAAAGTGTATCCTGTTTTCACTGGATCAGTTGGACGTGATGCTTGTTCACCGGATACAATCGATTGAGGTGCGATGTAGGATCCACCATTTGTGTTAAATGTGACTGTATAATTGACTACATTTAAGATCCAATTTGCATAAAGTGTAAGATCAGATGTGACTGTATCAGATTCATTGACTGGAATCGTGAGTCCCGCATTCTTATACCAATCATCAAAGGTATATCCTGAGCGGGTTGTTTCTACAGGTGGATTCCAAATCGTTTCATAAAGCATCGCTCCTTCGGTCACAACAATAGGATCTACAGCTGAACCACCATTCGTGTTAAATGTGATGGTGTATTCTGGATCAGGTTCAGGTTCAGATGGATTGTATTCGATAATGACTAGTGACATTTCTAGATTGTTATAAATAAGACCCGTATCATCAAATGATATGTTATCACCTAAACTTATAGATTCTATATTTATAAATGAATAAATATTTGATGCAATAAGCCAATCAGAATCATCATTTATTAATTTGCCATCAACATAGAAATATGTGTTATCTAGTATTATTGAACTTGATACTTCGTGAGTGTTATCAGTCGATTGAAATCCCCACACATTAAAACTACCAGGATTATGTGCAACAACAATCACAATAGACACTCCTATATAATCATCAATTTTAAACGGTGCAATACTTTGAAAATATATACTGTCATAAATGTTTTGAGATTCATCTATGATAAGTATTGCATTCTCATTACTCCGCAAAGACCATGCCTCATCGACAGTTGTTCCTAAAGAATAGATTAAGTTTCCATCGATAAATATTATTAGATCATTAAAATCAAGAGTAAGAGGTAAGTCATGAGATGTGCCATCTGAACCATTCTCAAAAGAATAAACTGTGAATTCACCATAGATATCTGTCGCAGCTGCAACCTTCTCACCTGAGCTAAAGATAAAAACTCCAGTGATCAATAAAAGTAAAACAGTAAAACGTATCATTTTTTTCATTAAATATTCCTCATTTCTTTTTATAAGATGAACATCATATGTCAAGAGATTAAAAACCTCTAATAACTGAAAATAAGAGGGCAATTTTTTGTTGCCCTCACATGCTGCAGATTACTTTTTCTTGTAAGCTACAAGATATCCGCCTACTACATACAACCCTAGTAAAATTAGATACATGATCCAATTAGCTTCAATGTGTGCTTTAGCATCTACGAACCAGGTTACAAGTGCAGACGTACTAGTTAAAGATCCAATAATTTGAATCACTAGTAAGAAGACAAATAGCAACGCAAGGAAGAAGATATAAGCAAACTTTTTGGTTGATTGTTTCATAAGGTGAGCTCCCCTTTCTGAGTTTATCGATAGTGTGCGATACACATATCTACTTTTCTTTTATCAAAGAAATCAAAGAATGAAAACCTGTTTTAATGAAAAAAGTCCTGAAGAGACCTAAAATAAGGCTGAAATATATATTCTATTTTTTTTAAGCTCTTTTTTAGATCTAAAATGAATGATTTCAGATACATCACGCTAAACGCTCAAAATTGAGTTTTAAGACGTCTTTAAAAAACAGGATAAAGATGTCATGAAAGAGAAGAAGACTTCACTCAGATAGAGCAGTCTTTTCATAGGTGGGAGTGAGATACGATACGACCTTCTACTTAACACGCTTTTTGTCTTTTCATCTTTAATAGAATGTCCATCAAGCAACTTGATATCTTTTGATACGAGTCTTTGAATATCCGTTATCCACAATTATGATCAACGAACCTTTTTCTATGATGATGAAATCATCAAAAAAGGTCTTTTATTTTTATTTATAAAAATAAATAGACCGATATAACTGATGAAATATAACGAGCATATAGCATGCAATTTATCTCATATCTAAAAAACACATGCAATCCAAATCGATTTCAGCATGCAATTTATCTTATGCTTGAAGCAAAAAAAAGGATCACTCCAGGATCCATCTTGTATTTTACTGTTTTTGTATTGGCCAGAACACTTTTTTCAGCCATTTTTCACGTGTTTTGACAACTTGAAAAGGTTGCCATGAGCAACTCTATATCTTCGATTTAGTTTGCTGTACCTATTGGAACAGCTTCTAAGATCTCATCTGCAGTTTTAATGGGTAACATATGCAGATCTTGTCGAGCACAGTTCTCAATCGTTCTATAAACATCTGACCAATCGATATCAGCTTGTATGAGTATCTCTTTAAGCATATATCCCTTGTGACGTTTTACAACAGCTTTGACATACTTCTTAAAGTTCGATTCACGTTTTCTGATCTCTTCAATCTTAGCGATATCTGCTTGTCTTTGAGCACGTTTTAAAGCATGTTTGAAATAACCTAAGATACGAATAGGTAATTGATTGACAAGACGTCTAAACCATCCACGTTTTTGAGCTTGTTTATATTCATCATCATATCGAGTGTAATTGACATACTGTAGGAACTCATCGAGATGCACCTGGATACCTTTGCGAGATCCTACATCACGTCCACCTTCAGCTGCAGTCTTAGTTTTACGTTCTTTCTCGTAAATGAGTGTAATGAGTCCTAAGTCATCGAAAAACTGGAGTGCATATTGAATTGCACGTTCTGATGCATGAAAATGATTAGCTAGAGTCATGTTAGAGACTTTCACTAGTTCACCGTTCGTTCTAACGCCATGCTCCATTAAGAAGACAAAAAGCTTCGAGATGACATTTGCATTCGATGCTGAAAAGAAGTTCTCTTTTTTGACTTCATTCAAGTATTCGATTTTCTCGAGTCTTAGAGCATAAGCTTTCATCTGATACCTCTTACTTCATTTGTTTATATATGGAATCGAGTGCTGCAGATATTTTTGGATCTACAGGTTGAGGGATAAAGGGTTTACTCGGTGCTAAGCGTGGTTTGATGTTTTCCTTAGCTGTTCCCTGGTTAATATATTTTTGAATGTTCTTTGTTTCATCTAAAGCTTGTTCATAATACATGAGTGCTGCTTCAGGAGTTCTAATATCCATGGAGATCCAATCTTCATGTGTAATTCGATAATATGATTCTAACCTGGGTAATTCACCTGCAGGTTTATTTTTGGAATCCACAGCAATGATATACATAATCATCATGTTAATCACAGCTTTTGGTAATTCATTGTTATAGCTGCAGAATTTCCGTATATGTGCGAGATGGTATTCATCTGCATTGGTTGCAAACATCTTTGCAATCATCACAGGATCTGCAAGCTCGAAGGCTTTGGATTTAATCATTTCATAACCTCATTTCGTTATAGGAGGAGGGGTGCTACATCCTCAGGGGGGGTGTTGAAGATATAGCACCATGACACAATGCTACTTATCCGGTGGATCTTGAAGGAATCGAACCTTCTATAACCCTAAGATCCAGAAGAGAGGATGATGCATTAGGAGTTAATAAGGACTTTTATGCATCATCCAAATATGATTTATATCAAAGCTATGAACGTTTAGCTTGATATCGTGGATCACGTTCTATCTGATATAGTATGAAGAATAAAGGTATAAAGACGATTGATAGAACGAATGCTAAGATAAAGGATACCATTAAGATTAAGAGTTCATTCATTTAGATGTGACCGCCTTTAACTCAGCTTTTATAAAGAGCTTAACTTCTTTTGTCATAGGATTGCTCGAACGATGAATCTCTTTAATCTCGAAAACTTGTTTGATAGCTGTGATATGATCAGCTACCACTTTTTTATTACACTTAATTCTAATTTTTGTCATGTTAATGCACCAGGATATTTTACAAGTAGTTTTTCATTGTCGTGAATGTCATCCATTTCAATCAATCCATTCAACCATTTTGTAGCAGTTATTAAGTCGTTAAATTTTTCAACGAATGCAGCACCAGTTTCATTATCACAACATATGTATTGATCATCAGATGTGATATACATGAATTTTCCAACATGTGATGGATTGTGAGGATCATCGATGATTTGATTCATTTGTTCAGGTGTTATGATCAGCACCATAAATGGACCTCGTATTCTTTCTAGATTTTATGAATCTCGGTTGTCGTGAATTTACTCTTCGAGCTAAATGCTGAGTCATATTTTTTCTTCTTGAATAATTGCTATTCTGATATTGTTGTGGATATAGTTGAAATTTTGTCATCATTATGATCAAACCTCCATAGAAGATAGTTTTGTGCTGATGCATTTAAGAATAAGACCAGATTCTTTAATTTTGATTTTGTAGTAAGTCCTATCAAGATTGTAATATGTTACTTCTAAAATCTCACATGGACCATAATTCACATGTTTGACGTTTGATTGTCCTATTTGGAATTGTTCTGAGTGAATGGTTTCACTGAATAATGTATCATTCATGATTTCACTCCTGGATACCAAATTTGACCTGTTGTACTATAAGTAAGTAAGTGTTTAAGCATTTCTTGAAATGTCATCTTATCAAGTATATCTTTTGGAACAGTTCCTTTTCTCAAAATTGCATCATAAGCTTCTTTCTTATAATCTCTCATGATTTCACCTCTTCATCATCGAAGTCAAACACTGGAAAGAGCTGTGCCATCATTGACATTTGACCTTCAGGAATTACTTCCTCAATAGGTTCCTGGAAACCTCGCTTAAGTGTGGATCTGATTGCAGCTAATCTTGCTGCAGATCCATCTTGCTTTTTTACTACTAGAATTTGTTCGGACATCTTTTATTACCTCCCGGGTTAGATTTAAAGTCCTAATGGAAGCCAATCAGTGTGAGTTTCCCGGCTCTCCTAATTAGCTTCCATTAAGACTTTTATTGTAATTAAAAAGCATGTACCGGGTTCAATGCTTTTGATTTGTTTTGATAATGATTCTTTTTGTATTCCTTTTGATAAAGCATGTAATTGATTTCGGACTTAGAAAAATTACATTTCTCTGATGTGAGTAGATCCATAGCTTTCTTTTCACTTTCTAGGTAATCAATAGCTATCTGATAAGCTCTAGCTACTGTGATTCCATTAGGTTTTTCGATGGACTCTTTCATCATGTGACGAACTGCACCGAATTGCTTAGTTTCCATTGAACACATATGTTTACCTCAATAAAAAAATGCGATATATGATCGCATTCAATGTTACGGACTTCTAAGCCGTCGGTCGGGGGTTCGAATCCCTCTTGCAACGCCATGTGCATATATAAAAAGACATCGAATCTGATGTCTTTTTTGTTTCGCTTGAAATAATACTTGTTATTTAATATGTAAATTAAATCTATGAATTAAATACTTCGCTAATCCCTCATCATCGTGGTCATAGGTTGTGACATCCTTACAGACATTAAACAATTCAGGAACAGCATTTTTCATAGCTACTCCGATATGTGAATCTTTAATCATATCGATATCATTCACCCCATCGCCAATCGATAACCATACATGGTTTTCTAAATGACAACATTCAATGACATAACGTATAGCTGATGCTTTAGAAACGTGTCTTAAATAGATTTCATACATTGCTTCATTGTTTTTGACACCCCATAGACGGTAAGAAATGATATCCTTAAAGTTTAAATCGATGTATTGTTCTAAGTTTTTTTGAAATTCACTCTTAATTAAGTAAATAAGACCTGTTGGTGGAACTGTGTATTCAGTCATTTCTTTATCAATCACAATCCCACTATTTATGCCACTAAAGAAATCTTCTAATCTTTCATCATATTGATAGGCATAAACAACCCCATCTTCCGTATAAAATGATGAGATAATAAATGGCTTAGCAAATCGAAAGAGTTCATGCATAACAAAAAGTGGAATATAAGTTTTTTGCCTTGCAAATTTAGGATCCTTTGGGTGATCAATAGATCCACCATTATCGGTAATTAAGGGCGTATATAAATTTAACTCATTATATGTATCAATAGCTCCACCATAAGGTCTACCGGTTGCTAGTACAATCGTATGACCTAATTCAGTTAATAAAGTTAATGTTTTTTTTGTGAGTTCTGTTATATGGCCCTCTTTATTTAAAAGGGATCCATCTAGGTCACAAACAATCAAATGTGGTTTCATCATCAACACCTCGTAACCATTATCCCATAAAAAAAATAAGAAACAAGTAAAAGTTATGAAAAATTTAAAAATGGACACATCGCTCATTTTGATTTAGGTAATTAATAAAATCTTAAGAATTAATCAAGTTTTTCTTCATTATATTGATATATAATAAAGGTGAGGAAAGGTAGGTTTTGGTGAATGCTCAAATCAAAAAAAGGATTCACATTACTTGAAATAGTTGCATCTATTTTTATCCTGTCCTTTGTTTTTACATCAGCTATATCTATTTTTATCTCTGTTCGTCAACAAGCATATGCAACCCAAGAACGCATGCGAGCTGTAGAAGCTGGAACACAAATTAGAAATTTATTTATTCAACATACACCTTATTCGATTGCTGCTCTATGGATTGATCTTCAATTAACAGATGAAATGATAATCAGTCAAGAATCATGTAATTCAGGTGTTTTTAATTGTGATGCACTTTTTTCTGTTTCAGTCAATGAAAGGTTATATGATGATATCCAAATTGTATTTACACTAATTAATGATTATGAAGCCTATCAAGTAATTCATTTTAAAGTAGTTATTCCTTATTATCGTTCAAGAGTCGTTGAAATGAGAGGTATTCTATATGAAACGACTCTCTAACAAAAAAGGAGTATCACTCCTTGAATTGCTTATGGCTATTTTCTTATCATCAATCACGCTAGGTTTAATCGCACAAATGCTCACCCTATTTATCCAATCCTCTCAACAAACCATTTTAAATAATCAAGCGAATTCAGTGGGGATGTTAACTGTTGAAACCATCGAGCAACGTATTCGAAATTTTAGTCCAACATCGGTAAAATCATGTGAAGGACAATCAAACTGTGTCATTTTAGAACAATATTATAGCCAATATATCGATGAAACAGGTATTCAGATTGAATATTACGATCCACCTCATACACTTAAAATCGAATTTGTAGGAAATCAGATTATTTTAACAAGAGAAGTTGGGACACCCACAACCATCGAACTAAAAGGATTTACACTTCTTGAAACATCAGCCATAAAACTGATAGGAACAACAGGTGTTCCTGTTGATGGCGAATATGTGACCCTTATTTTTGAAATTAATCTCTATGCAGCATCGCATCAAAAAAACTTTAATTTTACTGCATCATACTCATTTAAAATCGATTTAGTATAGAAAGGAAAAAGCGATGAACATCCGAAAGAATAAAAAAGGTATCGGATTACCAACTGTACTTGCTATTGTGACCTTTATTATCGGCACAGCTGCATCTCTTTTAAGCATCACTTTTTCTCAATCAAAACTTGTTGAAAAAAACATTGAAAATTCAGAAGCATATCAAAGCGCTGTCTATAATGTAGACGCAGCAGTAAGAGTCATGATTCGTGGACTATTAACAGATCCTTCATATTTAACCAATCAAGAAAACATAAGTGAAGTAGAAGATTACTTTAATGTCCTTGTTACCCCTCATGAAACCGTAACATCTCTATGGAGAGTCACATCACGAGTTACGGATACCCGTTCAGTAACAAGTTATTTAAGTACCCAAGCTGGGTCAAGTATGTCTTATGAAGAGGGTATTGATTTATTCACATTCTTTAGCAAATCACTGAGTGGAGATTCAAAAGATCTACCATCAGAACTACTAACCGATGTTTTACCTGCATATTTTGAAACATATGATATCGATGAGCTAAATCCACCTAAAGCAAGTGATTTAGACAGTGTAAAAAGTATTGCTCAATACATCAGTAAAAGTACTACCTTTTTACCTATTACACAATTTTTACTCAATCAAAATCAGATCATTGATGGTGATTTCTATATAAATGGTAATCTAACGATATATTCAAATAATACACTTCATATTGCTGAGGGTAGAATTCTATTCGTTACAGGCAATCTCACGATGCAGGCTAACAGTCATTTAATAGGTAATGTAGTTGTAGGTAACAATATGGATTTCACTGGGAATTCATCCTCACAATCAACATTTATTGGAACAGTTTATATTGGCAATCACTTTACTTCAAATACACGATTAATCATGGGATTATCAGATCGTCCAACTTTCGTATTTTCAACCTTAAGCAATACGATAAATCGATATATTGAAGGATTTGCCTTTTTTACAGGAACTGCTTTTGAATACGATGTGAGTGGAATTACTTCGACAATCAGTGGAGCTATATATACTGATCGATATACGATTTCAAGAGGAACACTTATTGTGAATCCTATTGATATTCGATTAATCTATGAATATTTCGATACATATGCACTACCCTACGATGGATCTGTTTCAGTTGATGGTTCATATGCATATACGAATCCAAGATAATAGGAGATAACGATGAAACATAAAATTAAAAAAAACTTATATTTAATTATTACATCCATTGTTTTTGGATTCTCAGTTATTTTTTCAGCAGTTATTTTCATTAGCTTAGAAGTAGAAGGAGAACTGAATCGTACATCTGTAGGATTTATTTATCTTGGTGACAAAAGTCCAAATCAATATCAAAGCATTTTGTCATCAGAGGTGAACCGATGGAGTAACACAGCAAATTATACAGTCTATTTCCAAGAGTATAAACATGAGTTAGACATGACCTATTTTAGTTTTGACATCACAAAGACAATTCAACTCCTTCGTAAAAACATCAACAATCGTGCTTATTTTTCATTATCTATGGAAAATCAATTACAACTTGAACAGGATTTAAGAGATCAGTTTACAAATCTTATCATAGATGAATTTGATTTAGAACGTTTTGTTGAGGATATCCTTCGTGATATGCAAGTCCTATTTGTTAAAAAAGAGTATCAGTTAGAAACATATCTAAACGAAGAAATATCAAAAACAGTCATCGATGTCACACAAGTGACACATATTGCATTAGATGATGTTGATTTTATTAGCGAACACATTGAAGAAATTGTCATTCCTAAAAATCAAAGATTTTCATTATTACAAGCATTGTCTAATCTTTCTCTTACCAACAATCAATTATCTATTATTGCATCCGGTATACAAGGGGTAGTTGATGTATCATCAATGAGCGGATTTACCTATGAACAAAACCGTATTTTACCTTCATGGAGTACTCCCGGTCAGAATGTGCGTATTCTACAAGTGAATAAATATGATTTCACTTTCTTTAACCATTTAAACTATGCATTAACCGTTACAATTGAGAAAATAGATGATACCACACTAGAATTCAAATTGATAGGTTATCCTTATGTGACACATTATCAAGTTGTTTCAGTAGACCTAATGGTTATTCCTTTTGCTACACACATCTATCAAGATGATCAAATCGTTAGTCATCCTGATGTTGAAATCATCGATTCTGAAACAGAAACTTTATATCGCTTAAAAGTTCAAGATGGAATCGATGGATTGGTTATCTTTTATTATCGTGAAGTCACGCCACTTAATGAAACGACATATGCGTATAGAATTTATGATGAACAGTATTTACCAATACCTGAGATTTACTATGAGTATTTAGTCATTAAGGAGGGGATATAATATGGCACTTAAACGTATTGGAGACATCTTAGTCCAAGAAGGTGTACTCACTGAAGAAAGCTTAATTGAAGCCCTCAAAAAGCAACAAAAAGATGAACGTCTTGGTGAAACACTTGTTAGACTTCAGATTTTAAATGAGAGTCAAATTCTAAAAGCATTAGAAGATACAACAGGTGTTCAACGTGTATCACTCGCCAATTATACAATTGATGAGAATGCTTTAAAACTTGTGGAGGAAGCTTTCTGTCGAAGAAATAACATCATCCCACTACGTCTTGATGGTAATAAAATTCATTTTGCTACCTATGATCCTTTAGATTATGCCGTTTTTGAAGAGATAAGAGCAATCACAGGACGAAGACCTAAAGCCTATTCTGCACCAAAAAATGAAATTATTACTCAAATTGAAAAGTATTATGGTTTCACCAGAACACTTGAAGCTTTAGGTGTTAAACAAAATATTATAAGTGAAGAAATAGAGGATGAAAGTGAGTATGATGATACACCAATGGTAAAATTGGTGAATCAAATCTTATCATCAGCAGTTTTTCAAAGAGCATCAGATATTCATATTGACCCATTAGACGATAAAGTTCTTGTGAGATATCGTGTCGATGGTATCTTAGAAGAAGTCAGAGAGTTTCCTGTTAAAATTCATAATCAAATGATATCACGTATTAAAGTTATGTCTGGTATGGATATTACTGAAACACGAATTCCACAGGATGGACGTATTCAAACACTCATTCAACAAAAATCGATAGATTTACGTATTTCAACACTACCCACAGTACGTGGAGAAAAAGTAGTTATGCGTATCTTAGATTTATCAGGTGCCATGTCAAAAATTAAAAACATAGGACTTGATGCAAAAGAAGAACGTATCGTTAGAGACATGATTGCTCAACCTAATGGGATCGTCTTAGTCTCAGGTCCAACAGGATCAGGTAAAACAACAACACTCTATGCATGTTTACATGAATTAAATGATCCTAACGTGAACATTGTTACTGTTGAAGATCCAGTCGAAATCAAAGTACAAGGGATTAATCAAGTTCAAGTGCATCCTGAAGTTAATATGACATTTGCGAGTGCGCTAAGATCGATCTTAAGACAAGATCCTAACATTATCATGATTGGTGAAATTCGCGATGTGGAAACCGCTGAAATTTCGATTCGAGCATCACTTACAGGACATTTAGTTTTATCAACTATCCATACGAATGATGCTGTAAAAACAATTATGCGTTTACTGGATATGAATATTGAACCTTTCTTACTGGCATCGTCACTTACAGGTGTTATCTCACAACGTTTAGTCAGAAGACTATGTACCGAATGTAGTTATTTTGATGAACCAAATCCGAGTGAGGTTGCGATGTTTAAACGCTATGCGATTGATCTTGATCAAGTGAAAAGACCAAAAGGTTGTCCATCATGTAACTTTAAAGGTTATGCAGGTCGTGTAGGTATCTTTGAAGTTTTACCGATTAAAGCAGAACTACAAAGACTTATCTCTGAAAGTGCCCCACTTAATGTCTTAGAAAGAGCAGCTAGACAACAAGGAACCATGAGCTTACTCCAAGCTGGACTTCAAAAAGTGAAACAAGGTATAACAACACTTGAAGAAGTCTTAAAAGTAGCTGTTGAGTAGGTGATCTATGGAACTTAGAAATTATAAGTATGTCGCAAAAGACTTAGATGGAAAGACTGTAAAAGGGCGTATTGAAGCGTTAAATCGTAGTGTTTGCATCAAATTTTTACAGACGAAAAATTTACAAGTTGTAACTATAAAGGAATATAAAAGTTTTATCGCTAAACTAAACAACATCTCGTTTGGTAAATTAATTTCGATGAAACAAATTATCTTTTTCTTAAAGCAATTAGGATCTTTATTAAAGGCAGGAGTGAAACTACTTCCAGCACTTGAGTTATTATCCTTGCAACAAGAAAATAAAGTGTTAAGAAAATTATTCTTTGAACTTTATCAAAATGTTTATAATGGATTTTCATTTTCTAAAGCTCTATCCAATAGACCTAAAGAGTTTCCTAATCTCTTAGTCATGATGATCGAAGTCGGTGAGGTTTCTGGTGATTTAGCAGATACAGTCATACGGATGGCTGACTATTATTCAAACCAAACGAAACTCAATGGAAAAATTGTCGGAGCGATTAGAACACCCATGATCTATCTTGCAGCTGCATTGATGATTGCTGTTGGGATGCTACTGTTTGTATTCCCTAACATAACAGGACTTTTCTCAGCCTTCGGAGATACAAAAGTGCCAGGTATTACACAAGCTTTTTTAGATGCTGGTGATTTCATGATTGCATATGCGATACCACTCTTCTCAAGTATATTCTTAGTTGTTATCACCATCATATTGTTAAATAAATATGTTGATAAATTCCATTACTATTTATCAAAGTTTGTGATTAAACTACCCATTTTCGGACAACTTATTCAAATGAACAATCAAGTACTTATCGCAAATGCATTATCTCAAATGATGGGTAGTGGTATTAATTCACTACATGCACTTAAAACAACACGTCAAGTGGTTGGTAATGTCATCTTTAAAGAATTACTCACGAAAACCATCGATTATGTTGAGGACGGTCTCCCCTTTTCAAGGGCATTTGAAGAATCTGATTATATTGATCCCATTATGGCAAGAATGATTGCTACAGGTGAAAAATCAGGAGATATTCCAAAACTCATGGAGAACTTAGCAACCTACTATAATGGTGTAACTGAACTCCGTGTAGAGCAGTTAAAGAATGCAATTCAACCGTTTTTATTACTCATTGTTTATGCATTAGTAGGAACGATGATTATGGCACTTATGTTACCGATGCTTTCATTAGGCGGTCAAATCTAACGAATTATTACGATTTTATTAAATTATTGAAGCAGTTATTTCAATTCAAAAAATACTGTGTTATGATACAGGTAGAAACAAAAAAAAGGAGAAAAAAATATGATTCAAACATTAAAAAGTAAAAAAGGTGTTACCTTAGTCGAGTTATTAGCAGTTATCGTTATTTTAGGTATTATTGCAGCAATCGCTGTTCCAGCTATTGGTGGTTTAATTGACAGACAAAGAGAAAATGCAGCAGAACGTTCATATGAAGGTGTTATTGCCGCAGCTGAATTATATGCAACAGAAAATGCATTAGCACAAAATGCTACATTTGAATTAGATGATGTTATAGCAGCTGGATTCCTTGATGCTTCACCTTTTCAATCAGCAGTAGCAGCATCAGCGATTAGATTCACAGTTGGCGCAGCTCAAACGGTTTCCATTACAGGTATTGTAGGTGCATCTGATCCAACTGATTTGACAATTGATGGCATAACAGTCTTAGAGGATGTACCAGCTATTTAATCATAGCAAGCAAATTAAGGTTACTCGCAAAAGCTTGTAACCTTCTTTTTTTAAGAAATAAAGACTTTAAGTTCACTTAAAGTTATAATGATGATAAGAGGTTATCTTATGGAAATTCTAATTTCAATTTACATATTTATCATGGGTATGCTCTTATCTTCATTTTATGGTGTTTTAGCCATGAGGATTCCACATAAAGAATCCATACTTGGAAGAAGTTACTGTCCAAAGTGTCATCATCAGCTTAGATTTATGGATGTTTTACCACTTATTGGATATTTGATTAATAAAGGAAGATGCAGAGATTGCAGAGAAAAAATTCCTATGATCTATCTTTTTATTGAACTTATGGGTGGACTACTTTTCTTACTATCATACATACTATTTGGATTTTCAATTAACTTCTTTATATCTATTATCATGATTTCTGTCTTCATGATTGAATCGATATCTGATATAGATCAAATGATTGTCATTGATCGTATATGGATGATAGGATTGGTTCCACTGATCATCATCCGTATCATCGAAAAAGAAATATGGACTTATCTTCTATCATCACTTGTTTTATTTACACTTCTCTATCTGATTGCTTATATAGGAACCAAAGTATTTAAAAAAGAGGCTTTAGGTGGTGGAGATATAAAACTTTATATCTTTATTGGTTTTATCTTAACATGGCAACAAGGCTTGCTTTCATTATTTTTAGCTTCATTTTTTGGTTTAATTTTTGGATTAATATTTCAAAGAATGCATAAAATTATTCCACTTGTTCCATTTATTGCATGTGGTGTGTTTGTCTCATTTATATATGGGCAACAACTCATTGATTGGTATCTTAACTTTCTAAGGATGTGATTAAATGTTTGAAAAAAGGTCAAATATAAGTATATATATCACTGATGAGAAAATAGGCTTTTTTGAGTATGGGAATAAGCCATTAAAAAATCCAAAGTATGGTTACACAGATTTGGATAAAGGTGTTATTGTTGGTGGGTATATCAAAGAGCCTGAAATCTTTTATAAAAAGTTATTACAACTCCTTAGATTTCATAAGATTCGCCCTAATGTCATACGTTATATCATCAATGATCAAACGGTTCTAAAAAAAGAAATAATCATTGACAAATTAGAACTTGCTAAACAGAGTGTTGAGGAATACATCTCTAAACAAATGGGCAAAACAATTCATTTCCCATTTCAAAATCCTGTATTTACTCATTTTGTTCGTCAGGATACAGATGCATACCTAAAAGTTCTTATTATTTTATCAGATGGTGAAATGCTTCATGATTATCATGATGTATTTGATCGTTTAAAAGCAAAAGAAGTCGTTCTTGATCTACCATCTTTATCTCTTTATAATACTTATATTACAAAGAAAAAAAGAGATTTTAAAAATCTCATGCTCGTTTCTTTATACGATCGAACCATAACCATTAAGATAGTAGAAGACAATGTCCCTATTTTCTCAGTTACAGAAGAGGCTGAAGACTCTTCACAACAATATTTTGATGTTTTAGAAAATTATGTAGAACGCATCATTAATTTCTATCGTTTTAACATTAATAAAGGTGCTAAATCGATTGAAAATATTGTTTTCTATAATTTCTCTGAAGATATCACAAATAAAATCCTACAAGAAAAAATCGAACTTAAATTTAAAGAACATATTTTTGATTTATGTGAAATCACGGAAATGGATGACGTTTTAAAACGTGTTCCCAAAATATGTTTAATGGGTTATGCAGCTGGAATACCCAAAAATGAAAAGATTGTTATGTATAAATCTTTAAATTTCAATCTTAATCGTATTCCATCTATCAATCAAGCATTACATTATTTGATGGCCATGGCATTTTTAATCATTTCAAGTACAGTACTCATCTACATTCCCTATTATCTTCAAAATGAAGACATTGTGAATCAAATGAATATTAATTCAGTCTTGCAAAACCAACTCGAAGATTTACAACGTCAAACTCCAGTAGCAAGAACATACACATCCATTGAACGAAATTATTCAAGAGCTTATGACTTTTTAATCGATAGGGAAACATTTGCTGATCAGCAACTCCTTGATTTATTTTCTTTACTTCCTACTGAAATCACACTTATAGGTTATCAAGTGAATCAAGTTGATCGATCGATTACACTCGTGATTACATCGATTGACGAATATGCCATTACAGATTATTTATTATATATTTATGAATATCATGGTGTTGTCACTTCTCCAACCATAGAAAGATGGATGGTAGAAAGACCCCAAACAAGACTTCTATCACCTATTATTATGGAGGTGAAAATGAATTATGCGTAAAGTGAATGTATTCGGGAAAAAAATAAGTCACATTAAAGTCGTTTATTTTATTGCTTTTATCTTTGCTGTTGTTTTTGGAGCAAGACTCTTTATCTTAAATGCACAAGAAAAAAGATTAGCTTATTATGAACAACAAGAACAACAAATCGTATCAAGAATTAATTCAATTATCAATTCTAATCAAACTGAGACCTATCATTTAATTGGTCAGATTATCCAATACTTACCAAATACATACACATCTGCCCAAATTCGGGATGAAGTAGATTTTGTAATGAACTTATCACAATTATCGACAGCATCTAATATCAATTTCACACTAACGGAACAAGTCAATACACCTTTTGGAAATCAAATTCCTAATACTGTGAAGGCATTAAAAATACAGTTAAATTTCTCGATAGCTTCAGCAGAACATCTCATTGATTTTGTAACAAACCTTTATGATTCTGATCGTATTTATTACATTGAATCAATGACTGTTACCATTAATCAATCGGGTGCTGCTACCGTCGGATTTACTTTTTATACCTTTTATAATAACGTTTCAGTTTCATAAAAAGAGTCATTAGAGTCTTCGGACTCTTTTTATTTTGGTTTAAAGCTTTAGATATTTATCATACATGATATAATATCTTATAAGGAGGAATTTGGGAATGTATCTATTTTTTACTCTCGGACCCATTCGATTTGATTTATCAACCTTCCTAAGTTTTCTCATTGGAGTAGGCTTCGGTTTTTTAATCTTACTCCTCTTCTACATCTATGCTGTTATAAAAAGTGTCAATAAAGGTTTAAAGCTTCGATCAACTGATGAACAAGATATTGATGAAGAAGAAATCAAATGGTTGATTGAAGATGCGCAAAAACAATTTAAAGATAAACAAACGAGAAATGAGATCGGTATTTTCAAGTATCTCGGTCAAATTACGAGAGAACTATCTGTTGACATCTCAAAAAAATTCTATCCAAAATCAAAATATCCTTATCTAGAGTTAACCATTGATGAAACACTCATGCTCAGTCATTATATTACTAACCGAATTGAAGGACTCCTTGAAGGTAGGATATTAAGACTGACAAGAGGGATGACTCTAGCAAAAATCGCTGAAATGAATGATGCAAAAATGATGATTGAAAATAATCCAATTGTCCATACAGCTTTAAAATATCGTAAAGTGACTAAAGCAGCTTTATCGATTGTGAATGCGGTAAATCCTGTTTATTGGATTAGACGATTAACTCAAGAGACTGTAACCAATATTGTCATAGTAAAAATCGGTATGGCTTTAATAGCTATTACAGGTGAAGAGACATATAAGATCTATTCTAAGAAAGTCTTTAATCAAGAAAAAGTGATTGATACAGGTGTTGAAGATTTATACAATGAAATTAAAGCTGAACTAAAAAAAGAAGGTGAACTGGATTGAAAAAGACAAAAGAACCGCAAGAACTTTCAATTGAACCCACACCTTTTATTATCCATCAATTTGTTAAAATTGAAGGGATAAGAGGTAAAGAAGTTTACAAAAAAACGAGATTCGTTTCGCCTATTTTTGGTCGTAGTGTTAAAGATGTTGTTACAGTTCCATTTACCGTAAAAGATACAGGGGACACAACAAGAAGATTTGATGCCTTTAGAACAAAAGCTAAACTTACAGAACAAGAAGCTATTCGTAAATATGGGAATAAGTATTATGAGTTTTCAAATATTGTTTCCAATAAAACGAGACAAGAATATTTTGGTGATTCAGATTATATTCCAACTAAAGAAACTCCAGTGGAAGAACAACAAGAAAGAAAAATTATGACACCCATTGGCTACCGGAAACCTTCTATTCAACCAAAAAAAGAAGAAGATATTCCATTTAAAGTCAATCCAATGCCACAAACAAGAAAGGTTGCTACTTTTGAACCTATAGAAGAAACCTCAACTGTTAAAGAGCCCATGGTTGAGACTTATCAACGTCGCACACCAATAACGCCCCCTAAAGAGATTAAATCTTCAAATTTTGCTTATCTAGATGATGAAAAAGAAGATGAAGTGACATATCAAGAAACGAAACCAACTCGTCTTTTCACTGAGCCAAAATCCATGGTTTATCAATATCCAAGCCCCAAACTGTTCAAAAAAATCGATCGAGACTTAAATGAAAAACCAGAATGGTTACTTGATCAAATTGATCGTATCAATGAAACATTACGTGAGTTTGGTATTGATGGTGAAGTTAGAGGAAGTAAAAAAGGACCCACAGTTACTAGGTATGAAATTGGTCTTGAACCAGGTATTAACGTAAAAAGAGTTTTAAGTATTCAAGACAATTTAATGATGAATCTATCATCAAAATCAGTTCGTATTGAAGCTCCTATTCCCGGTAAACCATATGTCGGACTAGAAGTACCAAATGTGAAACCAGAAATAGTTGCTTTTGGTAATGTGATTGATACGAAAGAATTTTTAGATGATTTTGATCATCCTTTAAAAGTTGCTTTAGGTATGGATATTGATGGAGAAAATGTTTATGTCGATATTCAAGCTATGCCACATGGACTTATTGCTGGAGCTACCAACAGTGGTAAATCCGTATGTGTGAATACCATACTTGTTAGCTTATTAATGAAAAACTCACCAGAAGATTTAAAACTCATTTTGATTGATCCTAAAATGGTAGAACTTGTTCCATATAACGATTTACCTCATCTTGTTACGCCAGTCATCACGGATGTAAAAATGGCTGCTCAAGCTTTAAATTGGGCTGTCAATGAAATGGAAAAAAGATATCAAACGTTTGCAAATAGTCGCTCAAGAGATATTAAATCATATAACGATCAAATCAAACGTGGATTAATTGATGATCAAAAAATGCCTTATATCGTTGTTGTCATCGATGAGTTAGCTGACTTAATGATGGCTGCACCTCATGATGTTGAAGATGCCATTCAACGCTTAACTCAAAAAGCGAGAGCTGCGGGTATTCATTTACTTGTAGCGACGCAAAGACCAACAACCGATGTTGTTAAAGGAACGATTAAGTCAAACATTCCAGTACGTATTGCATTTAAAGTAGCTTCATTTGTCGATTCAGTCACTATTTTAGATTATCAAGGAGCTGAGACACTTTTAGGAAAAGGCGATATGCTCTTAAAACGTTCTGATCGAGCGCATCGTCTACAAGGCGCATATATTCCAGATAGTGAAATCTATGCGGTCACTGATTATATTCGACAACAATTTAAGCCTGACTATATCTTTGATCATGATTCACTTAGACAACAAGCAAAAACGAAAGAACTCATTACAGACGATTTATTTGAAGAAGTTGCTTATTTTGTTGTTCAAAACCAAAATGCATCGATTAACACCATTCAAAAACAGTTTGAGATCGGATTTAATCGCGCACAGCGTATTGTAGAAATGCTGGAAGCATATGAGATTGTTGCTCCTGCACAAGGAACAAAAGCACGTGAAGTGTTAGTTAACACACACGAATTAGAAGACATCTTAAGTCAAATCAATAGGTAATATATGACATTAAAAAAAGCTTATCGCACCATGTTTATCACCATTATACTGATGATGCTAGCCATCATCTTTTATGCTTTTGGTGTATCAAAACTAAATCTTAGATGGGGGTTTGCAGGATTTACAGTTTCTGCGATTGTATCTATTGGTGCGGTTGTTTTTAGTATAAACACGATTAAACATGAGAAAGATATTAAAAAAACCGGTTTTTTTCATACCCATCGTTTTGAAATATTAGATTGGTTATCGTTTTTAAGTATTTCACTTATGATTATCTTTATTGTTTTCTCATTTCTCATTCTACCATCAGATGTTGATCAAAACTCCATGTATCCTACCTTAAAGCCAGATGATCGCATTTTAATCTACCATTATGAGTATGTTCCAAAACGTGAAGATGTCATCATCATACGTATTACCAAAGATGCTTATCCACTTGTCTTAAACAGCATGTTTAATGAATATGACAGTAATGGAAAACTTAAAAAAGTACATTCAGAGATTTTTTTCGTCAAACGTGTCATGGCAATGCCAGGAGATCAAATCTCATTTCAAGCAGTTGGTGAGCAATATCGCATACTTGTCAATGGTGAGATCATTTTCACACCTGAGGGAGAGCAATACTTAATCAAGCATAATCAGCTCCTTATTATGCAAAACGATTTGATTAATGGTATTCTAAAAGACGGTTTATATATGACATTTGGTGATAACCCTAATGGGTTTACCTATGAAGATCCAGTGACACAAGAGCAAATTGAAATACCTGGATCATTCGATTCAAGATCGTTTGGTGCAGTGAAGGAAGAACATATTATCGGGAAAGTCATTTTTAAACTATGGCCATTTGGAGGTGTCAGATGATTAAACAAATCCAATGGTTTCCTGGTCATATGTTTAAATCACTTCGTGAGATAAGAGAAAAATTGAGTTTGATGGATATTGTTCTTGTCTTACTTGATGCAAGACTTCCTCAATCATCGATGAATCCTGAGTTATTTAAGTTAATCAAAAATAAACCCATGTTGATTTTACTTAATAAAATGGATTTAGCAGATGAAAATGAACTAGCAAAATGGATTCAAGCTTTCAATCAAAGAGGGTATAAGACATTAAAAATAGATGCTCAAACAGGCAAAAATGTCAATAGAATCCACCAAGCATGTAAAGACATACTTCATGAAAAACTTTCTAGAGAAAAAGAAAAAGGTCTTTTAGAAAGACCCATAAGAACGATGATATTAGGTATTCCTAATGTAGGCAAATCTACACTCATCAATCAGTTAACCAAAACAAGCGCAACTAAAACAGGTAATACGCCAGGCGTAACCAAAGCACAACAATGGATCAAGATTGGTCAAAACTTTGAATTGCTTGATACACCAGGTGTTTTATGGCCTAAATTCGAGGATAAAAAAGTTGGATATCATCTAGCCATTACAGGAGCGATAAAAGACAAAATACTTCCTGAAGATGATATTTGCCATTATGCACTTGAATTTTTGCAACAACATTACCCCAAAAGATTAGCATTAAGATATGGGATAGATCAAACGATGACATATGTTGAAATGCTCGATCATATAGGCAAACTTAGAGGAGCACTTATTAAAGGTGAGGAAATCGACTACGCGCGCGTGTATACAATAATATTAACGGACATCAGAAACAAACAATTGGGAGGTCTTTCATTTGACCGAAGTGAATCTTTATCAATATGAAGAACGACTCTATCAACAAGGCATTACGTATATAGCAGGAGTTGATGAAGCAGGGAGGGGTCCACTTGCTGGACCAGTGGTTGCTGCAGCAGTTATTTTGCAAAAAGGTGTTAAACTAAAATATGTCAATGACTCAAAACAACTCACAGAAAAACAAAGAGAGAAAGCATTAGCAGAAATAAAAAAACATGCTGTCTCTATCAGTATTGCGATTTCATCAGTTGAAGAGATCGATCGGATTAATATCTATCGAGCCACACGAGAAGCGATGTACTCAGCCATCGAAAAACTATCGATTAAACCAGAATATGTTTTAATTGATGCGATGCCTATGGAGCTTGATATACCAACTGAATCTATTATCAAAGGTGATGCGTTATCCATTAGTATTGCAGCAGCATCAATTGTTGCTAAAACCACGAGAGATCAGTATATGATTGAGATGGATAAACTCTTTCCTGAATATGAATTTAAGAAGCACAAAGGATATGGAACAAAAGAACATATGGAAAAAATCATGACATATGGACCTACACCAATTCACCGGAAAACATATGAACCTATCAAATCAATACTTAAGAAGAAGTAATTCTTCTTTTTCTTTTTTTTATCAAAAAATGTGAAAAATCACATATAAAACACTTAAAAAAAATCATATATATTATATAAATATATATAAAATAATCCAGTGTTTTTTTGCTTGACATTATGAATGAAGACACTATAATAGAGATGAAATGGAGTGTTGAAATGAGCAAGAAATTAATCATCGTAGAATCACCATCTAAATCTAAAACCATTGCGAGTTACGTCGGGAAAGATGTGCTTGTTTTATCTTCTAAGGGACACGTCCGTGATTTATCGACATCAGGTGTTGATGGATTAGGGCTTGATATCAAAAATAATTTTAAACCAAATTATACTGTGATTGCATCAAAAAAGAATATTGTTTCTGATTTAATTGCTAAAAGTAAAAATCGAGAAGTCTTGATTGCAACCGACCCTGATCGCGAAGGAGAGGCAATTGGTTGGCATTTAGCTGAGTTACTAAAACTTGATCCTAAAGCTCCTAATCGTATCGTCTTTCGTGAAATCACTAAATCTGCAATCTTAGAAGCATTAAATCATCCAAGACCAATCGATCAACATCTTGTTTACTCACAAGAAGCAAGACGTATCTTAGATCGAATTATTGGATTTAAATTATCTAAGCTTCTTCAAAGTAAGATTAAGTCGAAATCTGCCGGGCGTGTTCAATCGGTAGCTTTAAAGTTAATTGTTGACCTTGAAAAGGAAATTGAAGCTTTTATTCCTGAAACATATTATGAAGTGGAAGCAACCTTTCCCCATTTTAAAGCAGATTATATCATACCTGAAAGCATTCGTTTGTCGAAGGATATTGCAGATAAAATCGTATTAGAGTCTACTTCTCCATTCAAAGTTACAGAGATTATAACTAAGGAATCAAAAAAACAAACAAAGCCTGCTTTTATTACTTCAACCTTGCAACAAGATGCGATCAACAATTTAAATATGAGTGCTTCAAGAACAATGATGGTCGCACAAGCTTTATATGAAGGTAAAGAAATTGATGGTGAATTAATTGGATTAATCACCTACATGAGAACGGATTCAAATCGCTTAGCAGAGCCATTTATTCATGAGGCACAAGCTTTTATCGAATCACATTATGGCAAATCTTTTTTAGGCAGATATCATGTGACAACGAAACAAAATGCACAAGATGCACATGAAGCGATTCGACCCACATCACTATCACGAACACCAGAATCACTAGAGCATTGCTTATCAAAAGATGAATTTAGACTATACAAACGCATTTATCAAAGAGCTGTTGCATCACTTATGGCACCGGCTATATATGATGTGACTAAAGTGAAATTAACTTCACAATCGCATGTATATGAAGCAACGGGTACAGTTGAGAAATTTCCTGGATATCAAGTATTGTATCAAGAGTCAAAATCAAAAGATAAAGCATTGCCCCCACTTGAACTTAATCAAGCAATAAATCCAAAAGAAGTCACATCAATCGAAAAAGTAACAACTCCTAAAACACGTTACAGTGAAGCAACCCTCATCAAGGAAATGGAGTCATTAGGTATTGGTAGACCTTCTACTTATGCACAAATAATTCAAACACTAAAACAACGTGATTATGTTGAACTAAATAAAGATAAACGATTCATACCCACCAAACAAGGAAGACTGACAGCAGAACAGCTTGATCTGTTTTTCTCTAAAATCATCGATGTTGAGTATACTTCAAAAATGGAACATGTACTAGACGAAATAGCTGATGGTAAACAACAAGGTCTACATCTTGTTTCACGCTTTTATAACAGTTTTGTACCTATGGTTGAAACAGCACAAAAAGAAATGAAAAAGATTGGACCAAAAGAAACTGGAGAGAAATGTCCACTTTGTGGAAAACCCCTAGTCATACGTGTCAGTCGATATGGCGAGTTTACAGCATGCAGTGGATTTCCTTCATGTAAATTTGTTAAAAAAGAGGATAAATAAATCGTCCTCTTTTTGTTGTGATATAGGAAAACGCTTTACAAAGGCGTTAATATGTGATATGATAAGTTTGCATCCACATAAAAGGATGCTACTTATCCCCTAACAACGTGTACTTTTGTACACAAAATCCCCTTAACTGATCCCCCGATCCTTTTTCGGGGGATCGCTTTTCACTTCACTTTTTCATTAAGAAATAGTATAATTAATACATAGAAAATTAAAGGAGTATCATAATGAAAACATTCAAAGGAAAACCTGTTACTTTATTAGGTGAAACTAAAAAAGTAGGAGATAAAGCTCCAGATTTTAAGGCTTTAACAACAAAAAATGAAATGGTTCACTTAAAGGAGTTTAATCAAAAGTACATTGTATTAAACGTTGTTCCATCACTTGATACTACAGTATGTGATCTTCAAGGAAGAACTGTTAATCGTGAACTTGCAAGTCGTAGTGACTGTTTAGTCATTACCATAAGTAACGATCTACCTTTTGCACAAAATCGTTGGTGTGGAAATTCTGGACTTGAGAATGTTATGACTTTATCAGATTATCTTGAACTTGATTTTGCTACAAAGTACGGTGTTCACATGAAAGAGAATCGATTGTTGGCACGGAGTGTATTTGTTTTAGATGAAAAGCGACAAATCATTTATGTAGAATATGTTGATGAAATGACGTCTCATATTAACTACGATCAATTGATTGGATTTGTCAAACAATTACCGAAAGAATAGCCTTTCGGTTTTCTTTTTCCTGTGGTATAATAAGCAAGGATTATGAGGTGTTAATACATGGGTTTATTTAAAAAGCTTTTTAGTAAAAAATCTAAGAATGAAAGATATCAATTAGGTTTACATAAAAGTAAAGAGAATCTATCCAATTTAAAGGCTATTTTAGCTAAATCAAAAGTTATAGATGATGAACTATTTGATTCTCTTGAAGATATATTTATTCAAGCGGATATCGGTATTGATACAGTCATCTATTTTATTGACGAACTAAAAAAAGATGTCAAACATAAAGCCATCTCAGATCCAAATGACTTAGCTGAAATCATTGTAGACAAAATGTTTGAGATTTATCTTAAAGGAGAACTTGTCCAAAGTGATTTAAACTATGATGAACACGAAACAAATGTTTACCTTTTTGTAGGTGTTAATGGTGTTGGAAAAACAACAACGATTGGGAAAATGGCAAAACAGCTAAAAGATCAAGGAAAAAAAGTTATGATGGTTGCTGGAGATACATTTCGTGCAGGTGCTATTGACCAACTTGTGGAATGGGGCAAGCGAAGTGATACCTTTGTTTATGCTAAACAGCCAGGTTCTGATCCATCTTCAGTGATATATGATGCATTAGAAATTGCAAAAAAAGATAAGTATGATGTTGTACTATGTGATACAGCAGGACGTTTACAAACCAAAGTCAATTTGATGGCGGAATTATCGAAAATGAAACGTGTCATTCAAAAAACGTTACCGAATGCACCACAAGAAACATTATTAATCATTGATGCAACTACAGGTCAAAATGGTATGAGACAAGCTGAAGTGTTCAAAGAAGCAACTGATGTTTCAGGTATTATTTTAACTAAACTTGATGGTACTGCAAAAGGTGGTATCGTCTTAGCAATCAGACATTTATATAACCTACCGATAAAATATGTCGGTTTAGGTGAAAAAATTGATGATTTGGTTTTATTCGATATTGAAGAATACATTTACGGACTATTTAAAGATTTTTTCTAGGAGTTTTATGGAAGTATTAGAAAAAAAGGAACAACTTAATCAGCTTTACGATTTATATAAAAATCTTCTCACCGAAAAGCAGGTTTTATATTTTGAGTTGTATTATCAAGAAGACTATTCTTTGCACGAAATTGCAGAACTTTATCAAGTAAGTCGTCATGCAGTCTTTGATCAGTTAAAAAAAGTTGAAGAATATTTATATCAATATGAAGAGAAGTTGAAACTTCATGAAAAACACATCAATCGCATCGAACTTCTAGATGCTTTTGAAAAAACAAAAGACAATATGTATATAGATCTATTAAGAAAGTTGGATGAATAATGGCTGAAAATTCATTAAGCTCGCGTTTACAAATGGCGATGCGCCGTTTGACAGGACGGGGTTTTTTAACAGAAAATGATATCGATGAAATGATGCGCGAAGTGCGTCTTTCTTTGCTTGAAGCAGATGTTAATTTCAAGGTTGTTAAAACATTTATTCAGCGAATTAAAGAACAAGCTGTTGGTGAGAAAATCTTAAAAGGATTAAATCCAGGTCAACAAGTTGTTAAAATTGTTCATGATGAATTAAAACGCATTATGGGTGAAGATGCTGAAGGTATACACTATAACTTATCAGGTATAACAACCATTATGACCATAGGTTTACAAGGTTCTGGAAAAACGACAGCTATTGGTAAACTTGGTGTATATATACGTAAACAAGAAAAGAAAAAAGTGATGTTTATTGCTGCTGACGTCTATCGTCCTGCAGCGATTGAGCAATTAAAAACGATTGGTAAACAAATCGGTGTTGAAGTCTATGATGAAGGTTTAATTGATGCTAGAAAAATAGTCAAAAATGGCTTAGATTACGCAAAAAAGAATGGTTATGAAGTTGTTATCATTGATACAGCTGGTCGTCTTCATATTGATGAAAAAATGATGCAGGAACTCATTGATGTCAAAGAGATTGCTAGACCAAATGAAATCCTTTTAACGGTTGATGCAATGACAGGACAAGATGCAGCAAATATTGCTAAATCATTTCATGATCAGTTAAATGCAACCGGAGCTATATTGACCAAACTTGATGGTGATACACGAGGGGGAGCAGCACTCTCCATTCGTGAAGTCTCAGGTATTCCCATTAAGTTTGCATCCAGTGGTGAAAAAATGGATGCCTTTGAAATGTTTCATCCTGAACGTATGGCATCTCGTATCCTTGGTATGGGTGATGTACTTACATTAATTGAAAAAGCAACCGAGTCCATCGACGAAGATGAAGCGAAGAACATGATGGAAAAATTAATGTCAGATACGTTTAATTATAACGATCTACTCAAACAGTTTAAAATGATTAAACGGATGGGATCTATTTCAAAAATCCTTGGATTTTTACCAGGCATGGGTAATTTAAAACAAGCCACTTCACAAATCGATGATAAGCAATTTGAAAAAATGGGAGTTCTTATTCACTCCATGACTGAAGCAGAAAGAAAAGATCCTAAACTGATTGATTCATCGAGTAGACGAAGAGAAAGAATTGCTCGTGGTGCAGGGATGCAAGTCGCTGATTTAAATCGTTTGCGACAAGCATTAGATGCACAAAAAAAGATGATGAAAAAAATGATGAACATGGATGAGAGAGAACTCGAAAGTTTATCAAAAAATCCATCCAAAATGATGCCAACAGCATCTAAAAATAAGGGTAAAGGTAAAGGCAAGGGTCAATTTAGGATTCGTTGATCCTTTTTCTTTCCCACAAAACTTGTGGAAAAGTTCACTATTTATCCATGATAAAATGAAGTAAAGAGGGGATTTAACATGCAAAAATTAATACTGATTGACGGAAATTCCATTATGTTTAGAGCATATTATGCGACAGCCTATCCAGGAGCTAAATTGATGCAATCATCAAAAGGCGTTTATACCAATGCTCTTTTTGCTTTTGTTGGGATGTTTGAAAAAATTGTGACGAATGAGTCAACACATGCTTTAGTTGCATTTGACACTGCCGAACCCACAAAAAGACATCTTCAGTACGAAGGATATAAAGCTGGAAGAGTCAAAATGCCTGAAGAACTGATGCAACAAATTCCGATGATTTACGATTATATCACCTTATCAGGTGTTACTTTATATTCAAAACCAGGTTATGAAGCTGATGATATTATTGGTACACTAGCTAAACAAAAAAGTAAAGAAGGCTATGACGTAGAAATATATTCATCAGATCGAGACTTACTTCAACTTGTTGATGATCATATCACTGTCTTTCTTCTGAAAAAAGGCATGAAAGAAGTACATATGTTCAATCCAAAAACACTATTAGAAACTTATGAGTTAACCCATGAACAAATGATCGATTTAAAAGCATTAATGGGAGATCCTTCTGACAATATTCCAGGTATTCCAGGAGTTGGCGAAAAAACAGCAGTCAAACTATTAAAAGATTATCAAACACTTGACAATTTACTAGCAAACAAGGATTCGATAAAAGGAAAACTTGGAGAAAATCTTAAAGAGTTCGAGCATCTTGCAAAAATGAGTAAAGAACTTGTAACGATTGATATCGATGCACAACTCGATGAAAAGGCTTATGATTTAGAGGTTAAACCAACTAAAAATCAAGAACTTATGTCCTTTTTCCAATCCTATGATTTACATGTTTTTGTCAAAAAATATGAACAACCTACAACGATTAAAGAAGATTGGAACTATATTAAAATTGATGACGAAAGAACCCTTGATCATTTACTAAAACCTAATCTAGCTATCCATTTTGAATTATCTGATTATAACTACCATAAAGCCTCTTTGTGGGGTGTTTCACTATCTGATGGAAAGCATCATTATTTCTTAGAACCTGAATTTGCTTTAAATTCAATTTCTTTCCAAGCTTACTTAAGTGATGCGATGACATCTAAGTGGATTTATGATTATAAACAAGCTTCTGTTTTTCTCAAATGGAACAAATTGGCGATTGAAGGTGTCACTTTTGATCTTTTACTCGCGGCTTATTTGATTAATTCACATCTAGGAAAAGAAGAATTTAAGCGTATTGTATCCGCTTTTGATTATGAAGATATCTTATATGATGATGTCGTTTATGGGAAAGGTGCTAAAAAAGCTTTACCAGAACCAGTTATTTATGAAAGACATATCGTCAGTAAAGCAAAAGCTATCTTTGAACTCAAAGATCGACTTGTTTCAACCTTAAAAGAACAAGATCAACTCCATCTACTTACCGATCTTGAAATACCACTTTCTGAAGTTCTTTCAGATATGGAATATGAAGGTTTAATCGTTGATCAGGAAGAACTAGAAGCACAACGTAAAGATTTATCGATGCGTATTTTAGAATTAGAATCACATATCTTTGAATTAGCTGGAGAATCCTTTAATATATCAAGTCCTAAGCAGCTTGGTGATATCTTATTTGAAAAGCTTAATTTGCCATATGGTAAGAAAACCAAAACAGGTTATTCAACCAATGCAGAAGTATTAGAAGAATTAAGAAAGTATCATCCGATTATTGAAAGGATTATGGATTATCGTCAGTTAACAAAACTCTTTTCAACCTATATCGAAGGCATCAAACAAAACATTTTTGAAGATGGAAAAGTGCATACGATATATATGCAAGCATTAACGACAACAGGAAGATTATCCTCACTTGATCCTAATTTACAAAACATCCCTATTCGCACCGAAGAAGGAAGAAAAATAAGAAAGATATTTGTTGCTAAACCACAGCATTATCTTCTTGGATCTGATTATTCTCAAATTGAACTGAGAGTATTAGCTGATATGGCGAATGTTAAACAACTGATTGAGGCTTTCAATCAGAAACAAGATATTCATACCAAAACCGCACAAGATGTCTTTCATGTAGAATCTGTAACATCTGAACAAAGACGCGCAGCAAAAGCTGTCAATTTCGGAATTATCTATGGCATTGGTGCTTGGAGTTTATCTGAAGATATTCATGTCACTCCAAAAGAAGCGCAAGCCTTTATTGATCGCTATTTATCGATTTACCCAGAAATTAAACAATACATGGAATCTATTGTATCTTATGCGAAAGAACATGACTACGTGGAAACAATCATGAAAAGAAGACGCTATATTCCAGAGTTAAAGTCTCCTGTTTTCACTCAAAGAGCTTTTGGTGAAAGAACTGCACTAAATGCACCGATTCAAGGTAGCGCAGCAGATATTTTGAAAAAAGCAATGGTTGATTTATATACATATTTGAAGAAAAACAAAAAACAATCCAAAATTTTACTTCAAGTTCATGACGAACTCATATTACAAGTTCCAGAAACTGAACTCCATGAAATGAAAGAGATTGTTCCAAAGATGATGAGTCAAGCAGTGAAATTAAAAGTTGAACTTGAAACATCTTGTGACACAGGTTATACGTGGTATGACCTTAAATAGAGGTTAATCATGCCTGAACTACCAGAAGTTGAAACAGTACGAAGAACGTTAAAAGAAGTCTTAATGTCAAAAACCATCAAACGTGTATCACTCTTTTACCCAAAACTCGTTCAACATGATCCGCAATGGTTTTCAAATCAGATATGCCATCAAACCATTCGTGATATCAAACGAAAAGGAAAGCATTTAATTTTCATTTTGGATCATGATGCAATGCTCATCCATTTACGGATGGAAGGTAAATTTTTCATCAAAGATGACAGTTGTCCCATTTTGAAACATGAACATATTGTTTTCACATTCGAAAGTGGACAAGAACTACGTTATCATGATGTCAGAAAATTTGGTACGATTCATCTTCATGCGTTAGAAAACTATGAATCTATACCACCTCTTTCTAAGATTGCACCTGAACCAAAAGATATTGATGTTCAATCATTTTACCAACTGCTTGTTAAAAAACAAATCACGATAAAACAAGCACTTCTTGATCAAACACTCATTTCTGGATTAGGGAATATCTATGTGGATGAAACACTATTTAAATCACGCATTCATCCAACACGAAAGACAAATCAATTGTCTTATGAGGAAGTTAAGATCATTTTAAAATCAGCAAATGAAGTTTTACAAAAAGCAGTTGAGCTTGGTGGAACAACCATTCGTTCATACACATCAAGTCTAGGAGTTACCGGAAGATTTCAAAATCAATTACATGTTCACATGAAAAAAGGTGAACCATGTCCTATATGCCAAACACCTATTATAAAAATGAAAGTCGGAGGACGGGGAACATATGTCTGTCCAGAGTGTCAAACATAAACCAATCGTTGTTGGTTTAACAGGGGGAATTGCGAGCGGTAAAACAACCGCTGTCAACTATTTCAAACAATTTAAACTTCCTGTCATTGACTGTGACCAGATTGTCAAAGAATTATGGAAAACCAACAAAGAAATGGTTCATAAAGCTGAATCACTCTTTGAGTTTACCATTGAGAAAGAAGAAGATTTTAAGAAAATTGCAGACGTTATTTTCAATCAATCCAAAAAAAGAGAAAAGCTTAACCATATTGTTCATCCCTACGTTTTTAAAGAAATCGAGCATCAAAAAGAAAAATTACTCAATGAACCTCTCATCATAATTGATATGCCACTTTTAATTGAGGTGAAATATATGCACCATGTCGATTATGTTTGTTTAGTCTACGTCGATTTAGAAACACAAATAGAACGTTTAATGAAAAGGGATCGATTACATAAAGAAGATGCGCTCAAGCGAATTCAAAGTCAAATGCCACTTGATCAAAAAAGAACATACGCTGATTACATTTTTGATAACTCAAATTCACAAAATTATCTTTATCATCAAATGGACATGTTTTTAGGAGGTATCTTGAATGAAAAACAGTAGCACATTTACCATACATAGTCAAACAGATTTGAGTGCTGCAGATTTTAAAGTCCTCGCACTTTTATATCAGCCACTCATGGGACTTGAAGGACATGCGCTTTATACAACCTTTTATCAATTAATTAATAAAACTAGTCGCTGTCAATATACACATCAAGAATTATTTGATTTATTTGATTTAAAACAAACTGATTTCTTAAAAATGAGAAATAAACTTGAAGCCCTTAATCTACTTGTTGTGAGTCAAAAAGAAGATGAGTACCTATACATGATGAAAGCACCACTCACAGCTAAACAATTTTTGCTTGATACAGTTTTTGGTTCATATCTTCAATCAGAGATTGGAGAGAAACAAATGCTCATGTTAACTCATCTTTTCAAAATAGATTTACCTATAGATGAAGGATTTGTTAATATTACCAAATCATTTGATGAAATGTATGAGTTTAAGAGTTTGAATCTATTAAATGTTTCTCACCCTCTTCAAGGAAGAATTCAAAACGGAGGAAGCCATTTAAACTACAAGTTTAACTATGAAGCATTTATTGAGCATTTACCAGAAAGACTGAAAACATCACAGCTCTTAACAGATAAATTTAGAGAAACCATTACTAAGATTGCATTTGTTTATCAATATGATGTATCTGATCTCGTTCAAATTTATGAGCAAGCAGCTAAATCTAAACAAATGGTCAATTTTGCAGCATTAAATTTAAAAGCAAGACAGCATTATGAACAAAAACATAAGCTACTCACCATTAAGGAAAAAGATAAACCATATCCAACTTTATTTGATCAAGTAGCCCCTCAAGTCATAATTCAAAAATATGCAAAAACTGACCAACAAGGTATTGCACTAGCAACTGCAACTGCACTTCTAGAAAGAAATCATATTGAACCAGGTATTATTAATGTCATTTTAATGCTTGTGTTAAAGCATAAAGATGGTGTGTTACCTAATCTCAATTATATGGAAAAGGTGTTACAAGATTGGTTAAATAAAGGTGTACAAACAACAGAAGATGCTATTAACTATTCAACCAATTTGGAAACCCAATATGAGTCGAAACAAAAATCACATAAACAAACAGTAAGCAAACCAGACTGGCTCGATGATTACATTACTGATTTAGTGAAAATGGAGGATTAACCATGACACTTGAAGAAATGAAAAAAGTCGTTCGAAAAGACCCTGAAACGAAGAATTTAAATCTTATGGATGTCGATGTCTACAAAGTTTATCAGTATCTAGTTGATCGAGATGAGCACATTATTAAAGATGGATATGAAACAGTTCTAATCACAGATCCTTATATTGAAATTGTCTATCGTCCAACCAAAGAAAAAGCGACTGAAATCAAACAAAGAAAGATTCGGGAACATTTAAAATTCTATGATAGCGAAGTTTATATTCAAGAGGCTTCTTTATCTCGTTTTGAAGTATTTAATGAAGAACGCATGAAAGCTTACCAGTTAGCGAAAGATTTTTTAGACATCTATCGTAAGGATCGTTATGCTAAAGGACTCTATATTTACGGGAAAAATCAAACAGGTAAAAGTTATTTAATCTCAGCGATTGCTCAAGAGTTAGCACAAAAAAACATTTCTGTTTTATTTGTCTACATGCCTGATCTCGTACGCAGTATCAAGCATGGTATGAATGAAGGGAACCTAGAAGAAAGAATCAATCAACTCAAACAAGCAGATGTGCTGATGGTTGATGATATTGGTGGAGAGAATATGACACCATGGTTTAGAGATGAGATTTTAGTACCCATTATGCAATATCGGTTATCTGCTAAACTTCCTGTCTTTATGACATCAAATTATGATTTTCAACGTCTCGTTGATTTTCTATCTGTTAACAAAGATGAGGCATCACTCATGAAAGCAGCGCGACTTGTCCAACGTATTAAAGACTTAATGACACCTGTGAAATTGGTTGAAGACCAATATAAACCAAAAAATGCTTGAAATATAACAAACAAGTGTTATAATGAATGATGTAAAGCGATGAAGAGGACAACATTTTTAGTAAACCTAGCGACGTAGGATGGTGAAAGCTACGAACACTTAAAATGACTACCTTGGAGCAGGCTATTAAAAGTTAGCACGGGTCATGCCGTTATCCATATGTTAAGTGCTAGAGTCATCTAGAACTAAGGTGGTACCGCGATATATTCGTCCTTAGAACATTCTAAGGACTTTTTTTTCTAGAAAGGATGATTTATATGATTCACATTACATTTCCAGACGGAAGCATTAAATCTTATGCAAAGGGGATTACACCTCTTGAAATTGCTGAAGGTATTTCACAAAGCCTTGCTAAAAAAGCATTAGCAGCTCTTTTTAACACGGACTATATCGAATTAACAAGAAAACTCACAGAAGATGGAAAACTCGAATTACTAACAGAAAAGGATCCACGTATATTAAATGTTGTTAATCATAGTACAGCACATTTGCTTGCTCAGGCGATTACACATTTATATCCTGGAGCTTGTTTTGGTGTGGGACCTGCAATAGAAGAAGGTTTTTATTATGATGTTGATTTTGGTGATGCAAAAATCAATGAAGATGATTTACCAAAGATTGAAGCTGAGATGTTACGACTTGCAGAACAAAATTTATCGATTGAAAGACATGAAATTTCTTATGCTGAAGCGAAAAAAATCTTTGAAAAAGATCCATATAAGTTAGAACTCATTGAAGAACATAAAGAAAAAGGACTGACTGTCTATTCACAAGGTGATTTCACCGATTTATGTCGTGGAGGTCACGTTCCATCGACAAAAATGTTAAAATTCTTTAAACTTTTAACGCTTGCTGGTGCATATTGGCGTGGTGATTCAAAAAATAAAATGCTTGTACGTGTTTATGGAACTTCCTTTTTAAATAAAAAGGATTTAGATGCTCATTTACTTTTACTTGAAGAAAGAAAACAAAGAGATCACCGTAAATTAGGTAAAGAACTTGATTTATTCATGTTAACTAAAGAAGCAGGTGCTGGTTTACCTTTCTGGCTTCCTAAAGGTGCAACCATCAGAAGGACCATTGAAAGATATATCACTGATGTTGAATTATCTTTAGGATATATGCATGTATATACACCTATTATGGCAAATGTCGATTTATACAAAACTTCTGGACACTGGGATCACTATCAAGATTCAATGTTTCCACCTATGGATATGGGGGATGGTGAGTTCTTAGTTTTACGCCCCATGAATTGTCCACATCATATGTTAATCTTTAAAAATGATGTTCATAGTTATAAAGAACTACCTATTCGAATTGCTGAATTAGGTATGATGCATCGCTATGAAAAGAGTGGTGCACTTTCAGGTCTTCAAAGAGTTAGAGAAATGACCTTAAACGATGCCCACATCTTCGTACGTCCAGATCAAATTAAAGAAGAATTTAAACGGACGATGGAACTCTTATTAGCTGTATATCGTGACTTTAATATTACCGATTATGTCTTAAGATTGAGTTACCGCGATCCTAAAGACACTGATAAATATTTCCCAGATGATGAGATGTGGAATAAAGCTGAACGCATGTTAAAAGAAACCATGGATGAAATGGGATTAGACTATTATGAAGCGATTGGTGAAGCAGCTTTTTATGGACCTAAATTAGATGTTCAAGTGAAAACAGCTTTAGGAAATCAAGAAACACTATCGACTATTCAACTCGATTTCTTATTACCAGAACGCTTTGAACTCACCTATGTTGGGGAAGATGGAAGAAACATTTATCGCCCTGTTGTTATTCATCGAGGTATTGTTTCAACCATGGAACGCTTTGTTGCCTATTTAACAGAAGAATATAAAGGCGCATTCCCTTTCTGGTTAGCACCTGTACAAGTCAAAATCCTACCAGTGAATGTGGGGATTCATCAAGAATATGTCATTATGATTCATCAATTACTTAAACAAAAAGGTTTTAGAGTTGAATCTGATTTAAGAGAAGAAAAGCTTGGATATAAGATTAGAGAAGTTCAAACGCAAAAGATTCCATATTCTCTTGTTTTAGGCGATAAAGAGAAAGATGAGTCTTTAGTTACCTATCGTAAATATGGTTCATCAGACCAAATCACAGTCTCTGTTGATCAATTCATTGAAATGATTTCTTCTGAGATGAAAAATAATTTAAAATAATCACTATTGCAAAAATAATAATTTAGTGATAAAATAAGGTTGAATCATCTTCAACCTTGTTTTTTTAAGTAGGAGGGGTCATATGAATGTCAAAGAGTTGATGCCATTTTTCACGTGGTCTAGCATCATATTTGCATGTATTATTGTTGTTTTTGTCGTGATAAAGGCAATCGAAAGTAGAAAAACAATAAATAGCTATGTTAAGTACCAAAAAAAGGTATATAATGATAAGCGTAAAAAACGTATGGAAGATGAAGACCCATTTAAAGATCTAAAAGATCCATGGAAAGAACTTGATAAAAAGGTAGGTAATAAATGATGTTAGAAGTAAAGAATGCACGCATGTTATATGGCGATTTAGTTGCGGTTGATCGTTTATCATTCACGATCAAACCAGGAGACATTTTTGGTCTACTTGGGACAAATGGTGCTGGTAAAACAACCACATTTAGAATGATTATGGGATTACTCGATCCTACAGAAGGAGAAGTCCTTTATCATGGGGAAAAAGTAGGATATCATAATGTAAATGAAATTGGTTATATGATTGAAGAAAGATCTCTATTAACGAAAATCACTGTCAAAGAATTGATGTTATACTTTGGTCAATTAAAAGATATAACACCAAAAGTTATCTTAGAGAGACTTGACTATTGGCTTGAACGCTTTGGTATTCCTGAGTATAAGAATAAGAAGATTAAGGAATTATCAAAAGGGAATCAACAAAAAATACAATTCATTTCAGCGATTATTAATAATCCTAAACTACTTGTTCTAGATGAACCCTTTAGCGGACTTGACCCCATTAATACTGAACTATTTGTATCAGTCATTCGTGATTTCCAAAAACAAGGTTCAATGATTATCTTCTCATCTCATCAACTTGATCATGTTGAATCTTTTTGTGAGGAGCTTATTGTATTAGAAAAAGGTAAAGTCATTATTGAAGGTCGCATTGACCAAGTCAAAAAGGATTTCAAAAAACAAAATATTAAAATTATCGGTGATGTTGATGTTGATGTGTTAAAGAAAATTCCTGGTGTTTATCAAGTTATTGAAAACACCAATCAAATCATCGTAAAGATTGAAAATGAAGATGTTGCAAATCTGGTATTTGATTACATCAAAACATGTAAACATGTAACTAAGTATGATGTTGAGCAAGCATCATTATCTGAGATTTTCATTGCGAAAGTAGGTAAAAACCATGAAAAAGCTTAAGTTTTTAATTAAATATGGTTTAAAAAAGAGAGTAGGACGAAAAGCTTTTTTGATCGCTAATATCGTGATTGCTGTACTTACGATTGGGATTATCAACCTACCTACAATCATTGGACTATTTTCTAAAGATGAAGAAGTTAAGCCTTTAGAAGTTTATGTGATTAATGAAATTGGTGAAGATGGATTATTAAACGATTTAACACTATTATTAAATCCACAAGAGGGTGAGCCACTATACAATTTTAATATCCTATCACTTGGTGATTTAGATGTTGAAACGTTTTGGACTAACAAAAACATGGATATCATCTTGCATTTTACAGGAACTGTTGAAAATGCATCGATTGCATCATATGTGAAAAATCCAACAAAAGCTGCCCCACTATATTCTGTCATTCAATATGTTCTTATTAGTTATCAAATTGATAATTATATCCCTGTTCAATTTGCTGAACCTGTTTTACCTCCAGATTATGAATCAGATGAAGAGAAGATGGGTTTAAGCAGTATTGCCTCTATATTAGTTTTACCGATGTTTATTCTCATAACCATCTCAACTCAATTTATTGGTGTAGATATCATTGAAGAAAAATCAACTAAGGCCATTGAAACCATCATCGCATCTGTACCAGCCAATATTCATTTCTTATCAAAGATTATATCGAGTATATTATTTGTTGCTATCCAAGGAGGTTTAGTCCTTATCTATGGCTTATTAGGTTCACTCATTGGAGGTGCAACATCCAATCTTGGTGGTGTCAACTTACCAAGTGGTGAAGCTACTTCTTTATTAGCATTTTTAGCAGATTTGATGCCTAATTGGCCAATGATTTTATTTATTTCTTTATTATTCATGGTTGTAGGTACACTATTTTATTTAGTAGTTGCTGCATTATTCGCATCCATGGCTGTCACACAAGAAGACTATCAACAATTTCAATCACCTTTAATGATTATGCTCGTAGGTGGATTTTATATTGGTATATTTGCACCACTAGCTGGTGGTTACGGATTTATGAAAGTGATGGCGTTTGTACCAATCTTTACGCCAATCGTTGCACCAGTAGCACTTGCTTCAGGTGTTCTAACCATTGTTGAAGCTTTACTTGCATTACTTGTCGTAGTTGTCTTCTTAATCATTTCTTTATATATTGTCTCTCCGGTTTATCGTGTAGCTATTTTATCTTATGATCAAACACGATTTGTTAAACGAATTAAAGATTACTTTAAAAAAGGCTTTGTTAAAAACGGAAAAACCAAATCATAAACAAGCAAGCAGTTGAGACTTACTCAACTGCTTTTTTTATGCTATAATAGGAATGTTTGAAGAGGTCTTTTCATGAAGAAAAAAGCACTATTACTCTTAATGATTATCTATATTAGTTTTATCGCATTAGGCTTACCCGATGCTCTTTTAGGTTCTGGTTGGAGCTATATTAGAGAAGATTTAAGCGTATCTCTTGGTACACTTGGTATCATGACTTTTATTGTCTATCTCATGTCCATTATCGCAACCTATAATGCACCACGTCTTCTTAGATTATTGGAAACCAAAAAGATTACTTTTATAAGTGTTTTATTCACTGGGGTTGCTTTAATATCTATGAGTCAAGTGAATCAATTTTATCAGCTCTTATTTTTTGCTTTACCTTTAGGTATGGGAGCTGGTGCAATCGATGTTTCTCTGAATCACTATTTGGCTTCACATTATCAAGCGAAGCATATGAGTTTTCTCCATTCCTTTTATGGTATCGGTGTGACTGCAGGGCCAACGATTATGGCATATACACTCTCACAAAACTCATGGCGAATGGGTTATATGATAGTAGGTTCTATTCTTGCTATGATTGCTTTCATCATGCTCATCTCTTTTCCTTTATGGAAAAAAGAATCAGAAGAACAAAGAAAAGAAGAGCATGCTCACATTACTCTTAAAGAAATGGTAAAAACAAAAGGATCTGTTTTATCAGTCCTTATCTTCTTAATCTATGTTCATATTGAATCCTTAGCAGGAGTATGGATTGCAAGTTACTTTTACATCATCAAACAAACAAGTTATGCAACAGCAGCTCTATTTACAACCTCTTATTATCTAGCATTAACTTTAGGACGTTTATTAAGTGGTCTATTCGCATCTAAACTTAAACCTTATCATCTCATTTATATCGGAATCATCTGTATGATAATGGCCGCATGCTTCATGTTTTTAACATTTGATTCATTGTGGTTATACGCAAGTGTTGTTTTCTTATTAGGTCTTGGTTCTGGTCCTATTTATCCCAATATGATGTATATCAATGCCTTTCATTTTGAAAAACGTAAACTATCAAAGATAATTAGTATGCAAATGGTTATCGGCTACATGGGTTTTGGAGTACTTACCCCACTCACTGGACTTTTCTTTGATCGAATGAGTATCTCATATTATCCTTATTTTGTGACTTTTTATACGATATTACTCTTTGTTCTTGTGAAAATTTATATTGATCGAATGAAAGGTACTCTGTTATCGTCTATACAACCGATAGACCATCAATAAAAAAAGCACGCATGCTTTTTTAATTAAAACTATCTTTTAAATATTTCAAAATTTCTTTCTCAGTTGAACACTTAAGGATATATTCACTTGCATATTCAAAGACTGAATGATGATGTCTTAAAACAAAATCTTTTGATTTGAGTATTTGAGAAGGTGACATCGATAACTCTTGAATACCCATACCAAGAAGTAGAGGTAGTGCTAATTGATCGGACGCCATTTCACCGCATACACTAATCGGTATGTGGTTTTCTTTTGCTGCCTTAGTGGCCATATGTATTAATCGGATAATAGCTGGACTAAAAGGACGATATAAATAATCCAAGTCTTGATTAGTTCGATCTGCAGCAAACGTATATTGGATTAAATCATTTGTTCCAATAGAAAAGAAATCAACATGTTTTGCAAACTCATCTGCCATTAACGCTGCAGAAGGTATTTCAATCATGATACCTAAAGGAACTTTTTTATAAGGAATATTGAGTGCGTCAAACTCACTATGTATATCAAATACCCATTGTTTAATCATCTTAATATCTTCAAGAGATGCAACCATTGGAAACATAATTTTAAGTTGACCAAAAATACTTGCTCGAATAAGTGCTCTAAGCTGAACATAGATAACATCTTGTTGATAGACTGATAAACGAATCGCACGTATACCTAAGGATGGATTCAAATCTTCTTTAATGTTTAAATAAGGTGTTTTTTTATCGCCACCTAAATCTATGGTTCGAATCACAACAGGTTTATCACCCATCATCTCTAAAACAGATTTATACTCATTAAACTGTTCCTCTTCATCGGGTGGAGTCATGCGATTGATAAATAAAAATTCTGTTCTAAAAAGTCCAATACCATCAGCACCTTGTTCTAAGACCTGTTTAACATCCTTTGATGAACCAATTTGTCCTGACAAAAGATACCGATGACCATCTTGAGATTGTGTGGGTTCTGCAATAAGTCGTTTTAATGATTCCTTATAGACTAAATATTGGTCACGTTTATAGATGTATGTATGATATGTTTCTTTACTATAGTCATGATATACTTCACCTGTAAAGCCATCCATAATTATTTCTTGATCATCTTTCAAAAGTACAAATGCGTCATCTAAACCCATGATAGCAGGTAAACCTACCAATTTAGACATAATCGCACTATGAGAGGTTTTTCCCCCGGTTTGTGTAATAAAACCTTTGACATAATTTAAGTCTAATGACGCGATTTGTGAGGGTGTCAATTCATGCGTGACAAGAATCATTTCCTTTTGTGGTAAAACCATTTCATCAGGTGAAAGATTGAGCGCATTACGGATCATCCGATTTCTGACATCAATGATGTCTAATGCTCTTTCTTTTAAGTAATCATCATTCAGTTTTTCAAACATAGACACATAACTATCTGATACAAACTTTAAAGCATATAGCATATTACACGATTCGTTTTTAATCATTTTTTCGATAGCTAAAATCATTTCAGGATCTTCAGCGATGAGAAGATGGGCTTCGAATATTTTAGCTGTTTCTTCACCATAGAGTGTTATTGATTTTTCCTTAAGTGATTCAAGCTGTAAAACAGTTTTTTGAATGGTGTCGCGCAAAAAAACCATCTCATGATGTTGATCTTTGATGATTTTTTTAGAAGTGTCTAGTTGTTTTTCATGCCACTGATAAACTTTACCAATTGCATAGCCATCTGAAACTGGAATACCCTTAATCATGTGTTCACGTCCTTATGAAACATCAAGTTCCAAATAAAGTGTCTGATCCTTGACTTCTTGATTTAAAATCGTTAACTCATTTTTTTGTAAAAAAACAACAGGTGTTGCAATCGACATCGCATTAGTTTCTAGAAAGGGTAAATCAAACTGCATCAATAAATCCCCTTTTTTGACTTCATCGTGAAGCTTTACAAAAAGTTCGATGCCTTCTCCTTTTAAATCAACAGTACCAAATCCGAGATGGATTAATAAGTTTATGCCTGACTCATGTTTAATAGCAATCGCATGTTTCGTTGGAAAAACAAGTGATATAATGCCATCGACAGGTGAATAGATCTTATCATCGGTAGGAAATATAACAAAACCACATCCTAACATACCTTTTGAAAATGTATCATCAGGAGCATAGGTGATATCAAGATGCTTACCAGATAGAGGAGATTGATAACTGATTCTCATAATCGTTTCCTTTTTAGGTGAAGCCTTTTCTTTATTATAAAGCATTTTTAAACAAAATGAGCGATAAAGATATATATCTTTAATAAATTCGATGAAAGTGCTATAATGTTAACGAGGTGAAACCAATGACATACGATGATTTAAGAAAACGAATCGAAGAGATGATTGATCCTGGCTTTAATCTTCCCTTCAAAGCAGTAAATGGTATTAAAAAAATGGTGATTGGACCCACAGGTGTTGTGGAAATGGAATTATATCTAAAAGATAAATCCAAGCACGAACAAAGTGTAAAAATACAAGTCATTAAGCTCGTAAAAATTGAGATGGGATTTCCAGGCATTAAAATAGATTTTTTCGAATCTGAATTTGTACCTGAAGGTGAAAAACCTATTAAGTATTTAGCGATTGCATCAGGAAAAGGTGGAGTCGGTAAATCAAGCGTCACTGCGAACTTAGCTGCAGCACTTATTCGTCAAGGTAAGAAAGTAGGTATCATTGATGCCGATGTTTACGGTGCATCTATTCCTAATATCTTAAAGATAGGTATTAAGCCCTTATCATCAACAGAAGATGAGAAAATGATTCCTCTAGAAAAAGATGGTATACAAGTGATTTCGACTGAGTTCTTTATGCCACCAGATAAACCACTTATGTGGAGAGGACCGATGCTTGGTAAGATGCTTATTCACTTTTTCAATGGTGTGAAATGGCAAGATCACATAGACATCATTCTAATCGACCTTCCACCAGGAACAGGTGATGTGGCTTTAGACGTTAAAACATATGTTCCAAAAAGTAAAGTTTTAGTCGTTACAACCCCACACGTGAATGCATCTCATGTTGCTGTTAAAGCAGGTATTGGTGCTCAAAATATAGGTCACGATGTCATTGGTGTAGTTGAAAATATGAGTTATTTCTTAAACACATGTAATCAAAAAAGAGAGTATATTTTCGGTACAGGTGGTGGAGATACGGTAGCTAAAAAACTAGGTGTTCCCATTTATGGTCAAATTCCGATTGCACAACCAGTTGATGGTGATCATATTTACTCTGGTAAAGAAGAAGCGGGTAAGACGTATAATGAGATTGCCTTAAAAGTGATAAAGGATATGGATCTATAAAATGAAAAGGATAAGTTCTCTGAGAACCTATCCTTTTTTGATTATATAATATCTTTAAATTTAACGATTGGGTTTCTTGCTGCTTTAGCTTCATCAAGTCTACGAACAATCGTGTTATGAGGAGCTGTTTTAACTAATTCAGGTTGTTCAATCGCTTCCTTAGCAACCACTCTTAATACATTAATAAATTCATCTAGTGTATCTTTTGATTCGACTTCAGTAGGTTCAATCATCATTGATTGACTAAAAATGAGTGGGAAATAAACAGTTGGGGCATGGAATCCATAATCAAGCAAACGTTTTGCAATATCTAATGTTTTTACACCGGTCGATTGATCTTTTAATCCATCAAACACAAACTCATGCATGCAATAACCATTAATAGGAAGCTCAAACAAGTCTTTTAATGAATCTTTGACATAGTTTGCATTTAAGACTGCTAAGGGTCCTACATCGCTTAAATTTTCTTTACCTAATGTTCTTAAGTATACATATGCTCTAATATAAACAGATGCATTTCCATAAAATTGACCAAGTGCACCAATTGAATGCTCCGCTTCATCAAAATAATAGAAATCATCTTTTTTACGAACGATCGGATTAGGTAAGAATTCTACTAGATTTGCACCCACACCGACAGGACCAGAGCCAGGACCTCCACCACCATGTGGTGTTGAGAAGGTTTTATGTAGGTTAATATGTGTAATATCAAATCCCATATCTCCTGGTTTTGCTCGACCCAATAAAGCATTTAAGTTTGCTCCATCATAATAAAGCAAGCCACCAGCTTCATGGACAAGTTTAGAAATCTCAGTAATATCTTTTTCAAAGACACCAGCAGTATTTGGATTGGTCAGCATGAGTCCAGCAATTTCATCATTTAATACTGCCTTTAAGGCTTCTAAATTGACTGTTCCATCTGGATTTGATTTGATTTCAACTGTTTCAAAACCACAAACAGTCGCAGAAGCAGGATTTGTTCCATGTGCTGAATCAGGGACAATAATCTTGTTTCGTTTTAAATCGTTATTTCTTTCGTGATATTTCTTAATAATCATCAATCCAGCTAATTCGCCATGTGCTCCAGCAAACGGATTCAGCGAATATGCAGCAAGACCAGATACTTCAGATAACATCATTTGTGTATCATAATAAATTTTAAGTAATCCTTGTACTGTTTCTACAGGTTGAAGCGGATGAATATTTGCAAATCCAGGAAGAGTTGCTAATTCATCATTAATTTTTGGATTGTACTTCATCGTACAAGATCCTAGAGGATAGAACCCTGTTTCTACACCGAAGTTTTTCTGAGAAACATTGGTATAATGTCTAACAACATCAAATTCAGAGACTTCAGGTAAATCAGCTTTCTTAGAACGTACTAAATGATGAGGTAGTTCAACAGAAGGTAAATCTTTCTTAGTTAGTTGATAACCGACTCGATTTTCACGCGAGAGTTCAAAGATGATTTTATTATAATATTTCATTTGAAATCCACCACCTTTTGCACGAGTTGATTGATTTCATCTATCGTACGTCTCTCAGTAACAGCAAACAGTAGATGATTATGTCCTAAATGAAGAGGTCCTAATATACCATCATTTAATAATGCTTTTTCAAATCTTTCGACATCGAAATTCGCCTTTAAAACAAATTCTTTATAAAAAGGTTGTTGATAAACAGGTTCGAACTTTTTAGTTTCAAGAAGTCTTTGATATAAATAATGAGCACCTTTCATGGATTCTTCACTCACTTGAATGAGTCCGTTTTTGCCCATAGCAGATAAATAAATCGTCACTGCTAATGCGAGAAGTGATTGGTTTGAACAAATATTTGAATTCGCTTTAGCACGTCTAATATGTTGTTCTCTTGCTTGTAGAGTTAAAACGAAAGCTCGTTTTCCGTCAACATCAGTCGTTAGACCACAAATACGACCAGGCATTTTTCTCACATATTTCATCTTCGTCGCTAAATAGCCAATATATGCACCACCAAATGAGAGTGGAATACCAAATGATTGGAGATCACCACATGCGATATCAGCATCATACTCACCAGGTGTTTTAAGAAGTGATAGCGCTTGTCCTTCACTATTCATGATGAGTAAACCACCTTGTTCATGAACCATTGAACTATATCCATCATAATCTTCAATAATTCCGAAATAATTAGGATTTTGTACAATAAGTCCCATGGAACCTTGTAGGTTTGCCTTAATACTTTCTTTATCAGAGATTCCCTCTTTATGAGGAATAACTAAAACATTTATGTTTCGATAATGAGCATATGTTTTAATGACATCAATTGTTCTTGGATGAACCGTACCACTGACTAAAATGGTATCATTTCCTGTTTGTGCATAAGCCATAAACATCGCTTCAGCAGTAGCAGTAGATCCATCATACATCGATGCATTCGACACTTCCATACCAGTGAGTTCACAAACCATGGTTTGGTATTCAAAAATATATTGAAGAGTTCCCTGTGCAACTTCTGGCTGATATGGCGTATAAGATGTTAAAAACTCTTGTCTTGAAATTAAGGCTTTAACAATAGAGGGTGTATAGTGGTCATAGGCACCAGCACCACGGAAAATAACAAGCTCTTTATTTTCGCTTGCTAGTTGTTTCATATGTTTTGTTAAATCATCATCAGATAATTGAGATGGAATATGATATGGTTGATTTAAACGAAGCTTTTTAGGTATAGAAGAAAAGAGATCATCGATGCTTTTGGCACCTGTGACCTTTAACATTTCTAAAATATCTTGCTCCGTATGTGGCAGATATTTATGCATGTTATTCCTCACTATGATTTTTATATTGTTCAGGTGTTAATAAGGAACTTAATTCTTTTTCGTCTTGAATCTCAATTTTGCAAATCCATGCGCCATAAGGATCATCATTTAACATTTCTGGAGAAGCATCTAGGTCGTCATTAATTTCAATTATTTTCCCTGTTACAGGTAAATATAAATCAGATGCAGCCTTAACAGATTCAACAGCACCAAATGTATCACCTTTTTTAACAACTTTACCTACTTTTGGTAAATCAATAAATACTACAGAACCAAGTGCATGTTGAGCATGATCAGAAATACCGATAATACCTACATTTCCTTCAACTTTAATCCATTCGTGACTTTCTGCGTATAGCAAACCTTCTTTAATCATAAGATCCTCCTATTTATTGTAATTTTTTGTATAAAATTTTCGACTTCTAACTTTTGCAGGAACCATTTTTCCTCGGATTTGAACGAACACATCAGTTCCCAGTTTTGAATGCTCTATATCAATTAATGCACAAGCAATTGGTTTTTCTTGTGTCGGTAATAAATAACCTGTGGTTATGACGCCAATTTCTTGTTCACCACTAAATACGAGATAACCTTGTCTTGGAATGTTTCTTTCTAATAATTCAAGCCCTACAATTTTACGTGTTGGATTTTCTTTAGCATTAAGAAGAGCATCTTTTCCAATAAAGTCCTTTTCGAATTTAACAGCAAATCCTAATCCTGCTTCAATCGGATTGATAGATTCGCTAATTTCATGGCCATATAGTGGGAGATTTGCCTCAAAACGAAGTGTATCTCTTGCACCAAGTCCGCAAGGAACTGCACCTTTTTCATATGCTAAATCCCAAGCTTGCACAACTAAATGATGTGCACCATAAATTTCAAATCCATCCTCACCGGTATAACCTGTTCTAGATGCAATCACATAGCCTCCCCTAAAGGGGACAACCTTGTAAGTCATAAAGCCTAAATCACTCACCGTAACACCAAGAAGATTATCAATATGATCTTTAGCTAATGGTCCTTGAATCGCTATTTGACTATAATCTTCAGAAACATTTCTAACGATGACATCAAAGTCTTTAGCTTGTTTTTTTACCCATGCAAAATCTTTATCAATGTTCCCTGCATTAACGACAAGTAGAACTTGTTCAGGTTTCATCACATAGACTAATAAGTCATCAACTACATATCCTTTTTCATCACAAAACAATGTATATGTCACTTTACTCAAATCTTCTATAATGTTGTTTGTAACGATATAATTCACAAATTTAATAGCATCTTTGCCATCAACTAAAAATTCACCCATGTGTGATACATCAAAAATGCCCATACCGTTTCTGACTGCCAAATGTTCTTCTGTAATTCCGGTATAGGACACTGGCATATTAAATCCAGCATACTCAATCATTCTTGCGTTCAACGCTAGGTGTTTATTGGTTAGTGAAGTTGTTTTCATAATCTCTCCTCAAAGCGTTTTCTATAATCATTATACAACATATTTTTTGAATTAAAAGGAGATACATCTAAAAAGATGTAGTTTTTAGAGTAATTAAAGTAAGCGTTTCCATTTTAACACTTTTTTTACAGTAAAAGTATATAAAATGACAAAAGAAATCCCATATTTTTCGTTAATTTATGTATAATAAAAGCAAAGGAGTTGTTATGCATGCTAATCAATAATATTTTGCTACATGTCAAAAAAGACTTTGTAGAAAATGCAAAAGCAACCATCATTATTACTCACGGAATTGCTGAGCATTCAGGTAGATACCAAGAAATCACAGACTTTTTGAATAAAGAAGGTTTTAATGTCGTTCGATATGATGTTAGAGGTCATGGACAAAGCCAAGGAAAAAGAGGGGCTCTAAAATCATATCATCAAATGATTGATGATTTACACGAACTTGTCATAGAAGAAAAGAAAAATTCAGAGTTAAAAATCTTTTTGATTGGTCATAGTATGGGTGGGCTCATTGTTAATATGTATGGTGTGAAATACCATGATATTGATGGTATTATCAGCAGTGCTGCACCTTCATACTTCATTCGTGATGTTTTACCATTTCGTATCATCGGTTATAAATGGTTAGGTTTTCTAGCGAAAAAAACGAACTTCGCAGATGATCAGTTATCACGTATTAAAGCTGTTGAAGAGGCATACATTAATGATCCACTTAATCTAAAGAAATTTTATTTTTCACTCGCAGGCAATATGTTTGTTTCAGGAGTTCGATATTTAAATAAAAATATCAAATATCAACAAACACCTATTTTGATTTTACACGGTAGCGCTGATAAAATCGTACCTGCTGAATTCAGTCAACGATTAATGGATTTAATCCCTCATGATCAAAAAGAACTCATTATATATAAAGACAATTACCACGAAATATTTAATGACTTAGATAGAGAAACAGTCTTTAATGATGTTGTTCGCTGGTTAAAAGAAAGAGTGTAAGGAATAGAAGATGAAAATAGCATGGATTGGAACAGGAGTTATGGGAAAACCCATGGCACTCCATTTAGCAAAAGCAGGACATGAAGTATCAGTATATAATCGAACCATGGAAAAGGCAAAAGCATGTGGTTCATCTGTTAAGGTCTGTCAAAGCATCAAAGAATGTGTCATGAACAAAGATGTTGTTTTTAGTATTGTTGGATATCCTTCAGATGTCAAAGAAATTTATGAAGAAATCATAAACTATGCAAGCCCTCAAACGATTTTGGTCGACATGACGACATCATCTCCAAGATTAGCGGTTGAACTTTATGAAAGAGCTAAGAAGAAAGGATTATCTATGTTAGATGCGCCTGTGACTGGAGGCGATTTAGGTGCTATTAATGGAACCTTATCCATTATGGTTGGTGGTGATGAAGTCACTTACGCAAAAATACTTTCTTTACTTGAAATCATGGGCTCAAAAATTACTTACATGGGTAAAGCAGGTTTAGGCATGCATGCAAAACTTGCGAATCAAATCGTTATCGCTAGTAACATCATTGGTGTTGCTGAAGCACTTACTTACGCAGAACTTAAAGGATTAGACCCATATCAAATGCTTGAAGTCATCGTTGGTGGATCTGCAAATTCATGGCAAGCAGCAAAAAATGGTCCGAAGATGATTCAAAAAGATTACCAACCTGGATTTTATTTAAAACACTTTTTAAAAGATTTGAAACTTGCGATTGAGGAAAAAGGTGAACTTAAATTACCAACATTAGAAAAAGTAGAAGCAATCTATCAAAAACTTTATGATTTTGGATTCCAAGATTTTGGAACACAAGCGATTATCGAATATTATATTCAAAAATTAGCATAAAGGAGGTTATGTGATGCCAGTCATGTATGTTGTTTTTAAAAACTTACTACACTGCACCGGATGTATGACTTCAATAGAAAACGCGCTTTATTCAAAAGGCGCAAAGCACTTTGAATATGACTTAGCTCAAAAGATTGGTAAGATTGTTTATGAAGATAAAGACACCAATGAAGTTATCTTAGTTGATGCGATTAAACGTATAGGATACGATCTTGATGTGATTGAAATGAACGAAGAATAAAAAAATATCTCCCTATCATGTGATTAGGGAGAATTTTTTATCATTTTTGTTTCATGTAAAAAACTTCAAACTGATGTTTATCGATATCCTTAAATGATCGGTAATAGACCCACTCATCATCATGAGCTTTTTCAGTCTCAAGACCACCATATTTAATGACTTTTTTCATAAACCGATCGACATGCTCAATACTTTTCATTTCTAAACTAATAAATGAACTATGAACATCATGATGTGCAAGATCGAGTGTTGGGTGAAATGATAAAAAATGAGATTTTTCTAAAATCATTAAATAACTTGTTTTATTAAACTCCACACAAAATCCTTGTTCGTTTGAATAATCATCCTTAATCGTTAAACCAATTTTTGTAAAAAAGTCTCTTGAAACAGCTACATTTTCAGTATATAAATGCGTATATGTGTTTACTTTCATCATATCACTCCCTTTAAGTTGATTTTATCACTTCGAAAAAAAACAGATGCGAATTTGCATCTGTTATTTTTCAATAAGTGACTTACCAGTCATCTCCTTAGGTTGTTTAACACCTAAGATATCAAGTAAAGTTGGTGCAACATCACATAGTGAACCAGTAGTTAATTTAGCTGATTTATCTGTAATAGCAATCGGAACTAAATTCGTTGTGTGAGCAGTATGTGGATTTCCAAGTTCATCTCTCATTTTTTCTGCATTACCGTGATCAGCTAAAACGATGCATGTTCCGCCTATCTTTAAGATAGCTTCAACAACTTCTTTTGCACAGGCATCAACAGCCTCAACAGCTTTGGTAGTGGCTTCAATTGAACCTGTATGACCAACCATGTCAGGATTTGCAAAATTTAAAATCATCGTATCGAACTTTTTCGATAAAATAGCTTCAACAGCTTTATCTTTAACTTCATAAGCACTCATTTCAGGTTTTAAATCATAGGTAGGAACTTTAGGTGATTCCACTAATATACGTGTTGCCCCTTTTAATTCTTTTTCAGATCCGCCATCAAAGAAGAATGTCACATGTGCATATTTTTCAGTTTCAGCAATACGAAGTTGAGTTAAACCTGCATCAGCAACGACTTCACCATATAAATGATCTAAAGTCTGTAATTCATAAGCTAAAGGACCTTTAACCGATTCATTATAATGCATCATAGAGACAAAGAAGATATCTTTTGGAACGGATATTGGATTAAAATTTGCTTTTCCAGGTGTTTGGTAAAGAGAGGTTGCACTTGGATTTGAAAAAGCAGTTGCAATACGTATCGCACGGTCTGGTCTAAAGTTTGCAAAAATAATCGCATCCTTATCTTGAATAAGACCGTTAGTATCAACCACAAATGGGATGATAAATTCATCTGTCACACCGTTATCATACGATTTTTGAATACCTACTAGGGCATCGTTTTCATGCACACCAGTTCCTAAAACCATGTTATCAAAGGCTTTTTGAACACGATCCCAATTATTATCTCGATCCATCGCATAATATCTTCCAGAAACTGTAGCTACTTTCATACCATGATCGATTAAACCTTTTAAATAACCTAAACCAGATGTTTGAGGAGTATCTCTACCATCCATAAATGCGTGTAGATAAGGTGTAATTCCTTGACTTACTGCTAAATCATGAAGTGCCATAATGTGTGTGGTATATGAATGTACACCACCCTCAGATACAAGTCCAAAAATGTGAAGATTACTCTTGTTTTTCTTTGCATAATGAATGGCATCTAAAAATGCTTTATTCTTAAAAAAAGAACCATCTTTAATTGCCACATTGATTCTTGTGAGTGATTGATAGACAACACGTCCAGCACCTAGATTTAAATGCCCTACTTCACTATTTCCCATTTGTCCATCGGGTAGACCTACATATTCACCACTTGCCTGTAAGACATTAGTTGGATATTCACTAAATAACTTATCTAAAAAAGGCTTTTTAGCTAATGATACTGAATTTGATGGAGAATCAGGTGCTAAACCATATCCATCTAAAATAATAAGACCTGCAAATTTTTTATTCATAATAACTCCTTACAAAGATTTTTTGTCATTCTTATTATACTTTAAAATGTTTATACTTGTATAAAGTTCACAAAAAAAACGTTTTCAATTTAGATATATTGCTTATTATAAAAAGTATGATAAAATAATGTCGTAATTAAATACTTCGGGGCAACGTGAAATTCGTGACCGGCGGTATAGTCCGCGAGCCTTTGGGCAGACTCCTGTGTGATTCAGGGACCGACAGTAAAGTCTGGATGGAAGAAGATTTTGTCATTTTGACTTCTTTTTTGTCGCCGAAGTAATTTGGCGATTTTTATATATTTTAGGAGGAAAAGAAGATGTCAAATTACTTACGATTAAAAAAAATGCTTTATGTGGTTGCTTTAGCTGCAGTTTCAATTGTGCTTTCACTAATTGAAATCGTATGGCCAGTACCTGGATTTCAATTTCTTAAAATTGATTTCAGTGAAGTAGCTATCTTAATTGCTTTACTTGTTTTAGGAACGAAAGAAACGTTTGTTGTTATTTTTATTCGTGCATTTGCTAGAAGATTATTTAGAGGTTTTTCTCCAGATGAACTTGTTGGAGAATTGCTTGCAGTATTCGCATCGTTTGCGATTATATTGGGTTATACCATGGCAAAAAAGGTCTTAAAAGACTTTTCAAAGCCTTTATTTTACGAAGTAAGTGTGAATGATAATAAAATTAAATTAAAAGATATGCTCGTAACAGTTTCATTTGTAACAATCTCATTATCCGTCATACTTTGGGCTGTTAACTTCCTTTTTACCACACCATTTTATTTCTCATATTTTACAGGTGATATCCATTTTACTGTTTTCACATGGATCCCTAATGCACAGTTTCCAAATATCTCTAGTTTCCTATGGTTTACAGTCGCAGGATACTTTCCATTTAATATAACAAAAGGTATATTAGTTACAGTCATATTTATGGTCATTAAACCTAGAATGAAATACTTAGAATTATAGTATGTTATAATAATCCCTGTGAGGTGACACTATGAACGCATTCAAAAAACCAATTCACCGGGATGATCTACTGCCCGTGATTCAATCGGGCATTTTTATTGCTTTAATATCAGGACTTTTAACTGGAGCTATAAAACTTATGGTTGAAGAAGCTTTTGGTATTTCTCTTCAACTCTTCTTTTTAGTGATTCTCGCTTTTTATACAGCTAGACGGATAAAAAACAGCTACAATACATATCATATAATATATTCAATCATCACGGTTGTTTCGTTTGTTCTCGCTTTTTATTTGATGAATTCGACTTATCTGACTGGTTATTTTTTCATGCGAGGTATTAGTGTTTTTCAAGCAGAAGTCTTAAGAATTGTTTTCAATCCACGATTTAGTTTTTACTTTTTTGATATCACATCACCCGACTTTTTCTTGTTAGACAATCTATTAGAACTCATCTTTTTCCTAATCGGGTGTATTTACGCATATCTTAAGTCTAAGTAAACGTTTTTATCAATCAATTTGTTTTCAAACAGTATGAAATACTGTATAATATAAATGAAAGAAATTCGGCACAAATAAAAAAATTAAAGGAGTGATTTACATGCCATTTATTACGGATATTTATGCACGTGAAGTTCTTGACTCACGTGGAAATCCAACCATTGAAGTTGAAGTTTATACAGAATCAGGTGCTTTTGGTCGCGCGATTGTACCTTCAGGAGCATCTACAGGTGAACACGAAGCGGTTGAATTAAGAGACGGCGATAAAAAACGTTATCTTGGAAAAGGTGTCTTAAATGCAGTTCATAATGTGAATGAAGTGATAGCACCAGAATTAATCGGTTTTGATGTAACCAATCAAGTAGGTATTGACCAACTAATGATTGAACTAGATGGAACTAAGAATAAGTCTAAACTTGGAGCAAACGCTATTTTAGGTGTATCTATGGCAGTTGCTAAAGCTGCAGCAGATTTCTTAGGTGTTGAACTTTATCAATACTTAGGAGGATTTAATACAAAACAATTACCTGTTCCTATGATGAACATCATTAATGGTGGTTCACATGCAGATAACAATGTTGACTTCCAAGAATTCATGATTTTACCAGTTGGAGCTAAAACATTTAAAGAAGCTATTCGTATGGGTACTGAAGTATTCCATAACTTAAAAGCAGTATTAAAAGCTAAGGGATACAATACCGGTGTGGGTGATGAAGGTGGTTTCGCTCCTAACTTAGGATCAAATGAAGAAGCACTTCAAGTGATTATGGAAGCGATTAATAAAGCAGGTTACACTCCAGGAAAAGATATTTTCTTAGGTATGGACGTTGCTTCATCAGAGTTTTTTAACAAACAAACTAAGAAATACGTCTTAGCAGGTGAAGGTGGAAAAGAATTCACATCACAAGAACTTACACATTTCTATGAAGGCTTAATTGCTAAATATCCAATCATTTCAATTGAAGATGGTCTTGATGAAAACGACTGGGAAGGTTGGGCTTACTTATCAAGCAAATTAGCTTCTAAGATCCAACTAGTTGGTGATGATTTATTCGTTACAAACACAGAAAAATTAGCAAATGGTATCTCTAAAGGAATTGCAAACTCCATCTTAATCAAAGTTAATCAAATTGGTACATTAACTGAAACGTTTGATGCGATTGAAATGGCAAAACGTGCTGGTTATACAGCAGTTGTATCACATAGAAGTGGTGAAACAGAAGATACAACAATTGCAGATATCGCAGTTGCAACCAATGCAGGACAAATTAAAACAGGTTCAGCATCAAGAACAGATCGTATTGCTAAATACAATCAATTATTGCGTATTGAAGACCAATTAGGAGCTAGCGCTCAATATCTTGGTTTAAAGACATTCTACAATTTAAAGAAATAATTTCTGTAATCGTCTTTTGAAGAAAGACATCATCAGTTATAACATGATTTATATGAAGGGGCTTGCATATTACAAGCCCTTTTTATTTTTATTTATCTATGCTATAATGTAAAAAAAACAAGGGGGCACATATGAAAAAAAGAGAAATGACTCTCGAAACAAAGGGTAGCATACTGATTGGTGTTACACTTTTATTTAATCTACTTTATACTGTAGGCATTTTACCGACAAATTTAACGTCATCAGTTATTTTATTCATCATCTTAATCATAATCCATGTTTGTATTCTCATTGGATTTACCATGAGCATTCAACTTAAATTTAAAGAAATGATATTCTTTTCGACACTTGCTCTTATATGGCTGATCTATATCACAATGTATGGATTTCTTTTGATTCAGTAGAAAACATTAAGGTAGCTTTAAATCTACCTTTTTTTGATTATTAGTTACATAAATGAACTTATGATATCTAGATAAATAACATTTCGTTTCTGAAACGATTGTGAGATACAAGTCAAACATTAACTATAAAACATCAAACATAAATGTAAAGAGTATTTCCCGCAATAAAGCCATTTTATATCTCTATAATCATGTTTTTTATTCTTATATCATTTTGTTAAAAAAAGTGATGTTTTTCTCTTTACTAATTGATAAAAAAGCGTATAATTCTTTGTGGATATGGCATATCCCAAAGGAGAATTTTATATGCAAGTCATGAATAAAGATCGACGTGGTAAACACTTAAAGAAAAACCAACTTAATACGGCGAAAAGACAAGGCAGAAAAATTGTTAAGGACAAAATCGTAAAAAAATCACAGCTCGTATAAAACAGACAACTAGTCTGTTTTTTTTATGAAGCAAATTTCTTTCATCTTTTTTTAAGACGTCTTATAATATGAATGTTAAGTTAAAAAATATCTGATTGGTCATAATGGATTACTCCATTTAAAAAACACCTACTCATAAGCAAACGCCAGTTTGTGAGTAGGTGTTTTATTCATTTAGTTCCTTAATCATGACATAAACATCACCAAATGTCTGATAATGTTTATACCCTTTTTCTTCATACATATGAATTGATCCTCGATAATGGGATACTTTATCATGGTTTGATAATACGGGGATTGCTACCATCTGATCATATCCTTTATCTTTATAATAGTTGATTGCATGATCAAGTAAAAGACGTGCCATTCCTTGATTTCGAAAATCCTGATCGATGATGTAACAAATGGTTAAAGCTGTCTTTTTATCGTTAAATAGGCTTAATTCATTTTTCAATCGATGATAAGAATGATGATCATTTGCATTAACCCAGCCAATACAACGGTTTTCATGATAAAGTAAAAATCCAAAGAGATCACCTTTCAGCATGAGTTCATAAGAAGCCTTTTTATTATCAATTGAACTTTGCTTTATCCATTCACTCATGCTCATGTTTTGATGATAAAAATAACAATAACATCCTTTCCAATTAGGATTATGATTGTAATGATTACGTTCAATCATATCTGTAAAATCCTTAAATGTTTGTTCATTCAATGTTTTAATTTCGTTCATAGTTAATCTCCTTAGAAAAATAATAGCACAAAACTTGAAATAAGTATGATAAAAATGACTGATAGAACTGAATACTTGATTAAGTATTTCTTCATATGACCGGGGAACTCTCGTATGACATATTTAAAAGTGATTAAGCTTGCTAATGATGCGATGATTGTTCCCATCGCCCCGATGTTAACACCTTGTAAAAGTGCTTGCCAATAGTCTTTACTTGTGAAAGTTGATAGTAAAACAGCTGCAGGTACATTCGATATGACTTGACTGACAAATAGTCCACTAAAGAAAACAGATATTCTTGAATCTAACAAACCTTCCACGCTTTCTTTAATCCAAGTCATTTGAGACAAGTTTCCTGTGAAGATGAAAAAGGATGTAAATGTTAGAAGAAGTAAAAAGTCGACTCTCTTAATTAAATGTCTACCAAATACTGCCGTAAGTAGAAGTGTTATGATTAAAGTGATTTCAATCGGCACAATTCTTAAAACACCTAGAAGTGCATTAATGAGTATTAATGTGTAAACAAATAAATGATTTTTTTCTACAACAGGAGCTTTAAGATTAAGCTCACAATGTACAGAAGGGATGAGTAGTAATGTTGATGTAACAATAAGAATAAATCCCATAACAGTAATTGGGAAAGTAACCGATAAAAATGCTCTAAATGGAATATCATAAAACGCATATAAATAAATGTTTTGTGGATCTCCCATGGGTGTTAAAGCACTTCCCATATTAGCAGCAATCGTTTGAAGCATAACAATCGTTAACGCATGTTTTTCAGTGTAAGTATGTTTTGTAACAAATATTGTAAATGGAACAAGTGTTAACAAAACAGCATCATTTGTGAGTAACATGGCTAAAAAGAAGGTCGTCATAACAATAACTAAAGCAATAAACTTAATACTCTTAAAATGAAGTACTAGCTTTGTAGCAACAAAATCAAAAAAATGTGTTTCATATAACCCACCAACAGCAATCATAATGGTAAACATAATGATGAGAACCTTATAGTTGATATAGCTAAAATAATCTCTGTTAGGAGGTATAAAAAACATAGATATGATCGCAACAATAAATGCGATCATAAAGACTTTGTCTTTAAATAAGTATTTGAAAATTCTTTGCATAGGTCACCAATAATAAAACTCTAACGTTATTATACGACAATTTTACGGTTTTGTTATCGTAATAACTTTTATAAAATCATAAGTTTTAAAATGAAATTTGAAAAATGAATACTTAACTATTGCAAAATGAAACCGATTCCATTATAATGAAATTGAAACGTTTCGATAGCGATATCGGAACTCATACATAAAAAAAACAACCGATCCAGTTTTATTGACAAGTCAATCAAATCCTTGCTATAATTTTAATGTAAGCGATTTCAGATGTGATAAAATATGCAGATTGGTTTATATTTTATGCAAAAATCGAAACGTTTCGATAATTAGTTTATTCTTAATATCTCATAGGAGGAGAAAAATGAAAAACAGATTTAAACTATTTAGTTTAATGCTAGTGCTACTATCTGTATTCGTACTTATTGCTTGTAAAGAAGACAAGCCTGAAGAAGTGCCTACAGAATTTAACGCACTAGGTGCTTGGGTAGACGGTGGCGATTCAGTTTATACGATTACGACTAACACTGCAGAAAGACTTGCATTCACGTATAACAAAGGTAGTCACACTTATGCTTACATGAAGACAGATTTGACTGCTGATTTGTCAAGTTACAAGAAACTAGTTATTACCGTTGAAGGATCTGGTACTATTTTAGTTAAACTTGAAACAAATGACAGTACCCCAGCTAAAGAAATCGGTTTAAATGTAACAGGTATTTCTGGATCATATGAATGGAATTTGATTAATGATTCAGAATTTCTAGCAAAGGTTGACAAAATTGTTATTATTGCTGCTCCAGGAAAGGTTAGTTCAATTGGTAATGTGGCAGTTACCAAAATGGAATTTTCTCAAAGTGTAGCAACTAATTTCACTATTCAAACAGGCTTTAATAACATTCCACAAAATGTCAACGAGTATGATGGAACAGGCGATACATTTAGCTTTAATGATAAATGGGAATCAAATGATCCAGATGTATATGAAATCACTTATGCTAATGATGAAGCAGTTGTAACAATTGACAAACCATCAGGATTTGAATGGGCATTCATGAAGACAATGGTTCAAGGTGATTTTACAGATTTCAATTATGTCGTATTCATCGTTTCAGGAACTGCTGGTCAAAAACTCTTAATTAAACCAAATGAATACAATAGTTATGAACAATTTATATGGTTAAATGGAGAAGAACAAGAACTTATTATTGATTTAACAAATATGCCATTAGCTGAAAAGAACGCAATTACTGATTTTAAAGTCTTTGCTTCAGCTGGTGTTGCTCCTGCAACAGGAACATTTACAATCCATGAAGCATATTTTGCTGAAGAATACGATTATCAACCACCAGTCATTATTAAGAATGTTTATGAAGAGGGCGATGAATTCTCTCTTGAACATTGGTATGATGGTGGAGATCTTGATTACACGATCACTAAAGAAGGTACAGACATATTAGTTTCTTATAGTAAGAAGGCTGAATGGTCAAATATGAATGCACCGATTGAAGGTGATTTATCAGCATTTGAAACAGTCATTATTGAAGTGACTGGCCAAACAGGTAAAACAGCACTCTTTAAAGTAGAAGGTACTGGCGGAACAAATAAAGAAGAAGATATCACTTTTGATGGCACAAAACAAACTATTGAAATCGATTTAACCACTTTATCAGCTGCACAAAGAGGAACAATCCATAGATTTGTTGTATTTGCAGCTCAAGGTTCTGCAATCGGTTCTGGTCAATTTACAATTCACAGCGTGACCTTTACTAAGCCTGAAGAAGTCGTTTACTCATTTATGACAGGTTGGGTAGACGCTGGAGATGATGTTTATACAATTACTGAACAAGATGGAAAAGTTGTTGTTAATTATACAAAAACTCCTGCTCAATCTTGGGTATTTATGAGATTTAACTTTGATGCAGAAGAAGTAGAAGGATTAAACACACTAAGAATGACATTTGATGGCACAAGTGGTAAGCAAATCTTAGTCAAACCAAATGATCAACAGCCATTAGAAAAATGGGTTACTTTTGGTGATGACCCAGTCACCATCGAAGTGACTGCATCAGCGTTTACTACAGTCATTATCTTTGCTGAAGGCGGTGAGCCTAATGTGACTGGACAATTCGAAATTTTATCAGCAACGCTTACTTATGTTGCACCAACCATTGATGTGACTAAAGTATTCGACTTTACAACAGTTGCTTTCTTCGAAAATGATCCAGATACATATGATTTTACTGTCAGTGAAGGAACGACTATTGTTAACTATACTAAAGGTGCTGGTAAAGAATGGGCATTCATGAAATATAACTTTGATGCAGAGGATGTATCAGGTCTCAACACAATGACTCTAGTATTAGAAGGTACAGCAGGTAAACGTGTTTTAGTTAAACCAAATGATTATTGGGCACTTGAAAGATGGGTTACATTTGATGAAAATCCAGTAACACTTGTATTTACTGCTGATTCATTTACAAATATATTAATCTTTGCTGAACCAGAAGTTGCTGAAGTTAATGGATCATTTACCATCGTAAGCGCTGAATTATCATATTCAGTTCGTCCAACTAATTGGATTGATGGCGGAGATGGTGTTTATACAATTGAAGTTGATGGCAAGCTTGTCAATGTTGAATATGCTAAAACTGGAAATGGTTGGGCATTTATTCGTATTAACTTTGACGGTGCGGCAGTTGAAGGATTAAACACTTTAACAATCACTATTTCTGGTCAAGCTGGCAAATCCGTATTAGTTAAACCAAATGATCAAGGTTCCCTTGAACAAACCATTAACTTCACTAATGAAGACCCAGTAACGATTACGATTACTGCTGAACAATTTTTCAATATTATTCTATTTGGTGAGGGTGGAGATGGAGCAGCATCAGGTGAATTCACAATTCATGAAGTTGTTCTATCATATTCTAATTCAAAATAAAACAATTTAATCGAACACAAAAATTGCGAGTAAGTCGCTTAATTCAAAAGGTTAATGCAACATAACTCGCAATTTTTGTTAACAAATAGTATTACGGAGGTCATTAATGAAAAAATTTACACTTATTTTAGTCGTCTTTTTATCCATCTTTTTGCTCGTCGCATGTAAAGATGACAAACCTAAAGACGATCGAATTGTTATTACTTATGCTTCATGGAATCTAGGCTCACCAGAGTCTCTTGAAACAAACATGGAGCGACTTATGATTAATGAATTTATGGAAAAATATCCAAACATTCGTGTGGATATTATCGAAAGACCTAAAGTTCCAGGAACGACAGGTGATATGGCATGGAATGAGTTTTTAGCAGCTCGTGCATCGACTCAAACACTACCAGACGTGTTCCAATCAGACAATATACCTGCTTATGTAATCAACAATTGGGCATATAACATTACAGAAGTTGCTATGGCAGACTCGGAATTTCTAAATATCAGTCAAGATATTCGTGGAGTATCAACCTATAATGGAAAAGTTATGGGCATACCAAATGCTGTCTTTTATGCAGGATATATCATTAATAAAGATTTATATGAGTATCAAGGTCAAAATGCTCCTACCATCAATTCAACATGGACTGAATTTATTAACCTAACAAAAGCTGCAGCTGATCATACATCTACCACCAATCAAGGTGTTGTAGGTTTAGAGGGTATTGAACACATTATCCATTGGTATCCAGCTCAAGTGAATGAAAACTTTGGATGGTTCACCTTAGGAACCAACGGGTTTAATTTAGACTCACCAGCTTTTGCTGAAGCAATCTCAACATATCGTTCACTCCGTACAGACCCAAGTTTTGTTTGGGAAGCTTTACTTGAAGCAGCTGGACAAGAAAACTCTAATATTGATATCTCAACGATGTTCCCAGAACCTGTTGGTGATTACTTTAACAATGGAGCTATTCTAGCTAAGTGGTTCTATTCATGGGATTTTGGTTGGATTCAAACAAACATAGCTGAAGGAGATTATACATGGGAACTAGACTTTATTGGTGTTCCTTCAGTCAATGGTAATAAGAGAATACCTATTGTTGCAGACTTTTTCACGATAGCATCTAATACAAAACATCCAGAAGAAGCGTATTTACTTGCAAAATGGATGGGATTTGGTAAAGATGGTTACTTGAAACGCGTGGAACTTAGCAACACAGTAACAGGCATTTCTAAAGTCAATTTTGCACCTATACAAAATGATAATGATTTACTTGATGCATATTTTAGCCTTTATCCAGGTCTTCCAGGATTAAGAACAATTATTGAAGCAGGTTCATTTATCGTTGAGCCACCTAAATATCTTCCAGGTTATGTTGATGCACGTTATCAAGGTACATATGATGCTGAAAACAAGATGGGAGACATCATCATTAAACTTTTAGCTGGTGAAGTTCAACTTGCAGATATTAGAACTTCTTTAAACACAAAAGCGAACGATTTATTTAGTCAAGCTAAAGCCGCATTTGATGCAGCACTAGCAACCAAGTAGTCTATAAGGGAAAGAAATCGATTTGATTTCTTTCCCATCCTTACTTGAGGAGTGCTTATGAAAACAATTATATTCTTAAAGAAACATACAACATTTGTCATTGTTTCTCTTTTAACTTTATTCATCATTTTAGCGTTATCTGGTGTTTTTCAATCCAGTGAAAAAGCAAATCCTAAGTTAACTATCTTAGAGCGGACACCAGTTGAAGGTTATTATAGTGAATATTTAACAAACTATCAGCACTTACATTTAAATTCTACAGTAAATTACTCAATCAGTCTAAACAACCTTGTTTTAGATGATGGAGAGACACTAAATGATTTAAGTCAATATGAATGGACTCAATCGACATCCATTCGTTTTTCTGTTGATGTTGAAACGACGGGACTATACTTAATCTACTTTAATTATCAATCTACCACTACATCACACATGCCAATTTCATTGTCCGTTATGTTAAATGATGATGAATCTCCATTTCATGAAGCTACACAAATCATTTTAAACTCACTTTGGCGAGAAGAAGACATTGAAACATTACAAGATCGTTATGGTAATGATGTGAGCATTAGGCAAGAATTAGCGTCATATTTTTATGAAACACCATTAAGAGATGCAGAACGGATTTATCCTGATGGTTTATACTTTAAACTTAATGCAGGATTAAATACAATTCATATCAAAAAAAATGATGGTCAGTTCATACTTAAAGGAATCAACATCTCATCACGTCCCATTTATGATACATATCAAACTTATATTTCTCAATTTGACCAATCGCTTCTTTCATCTCAAATGATAAAAAGAGTTGAAGCAGAAGAAGCTTACTATAAAAACTCATCATCGATTGTTAGAGGTATTGATCGAGATCCATTAACTCTTCCGTTTTCGATGAACAAATTAAAACTTAACGTCTTAGGTACAGATTCATATCAAAAACCGGGAGACGCTGTCACTTATCAAGTTGATATAGATGAACCAGGTCTTTATCAACTCACTTTCAGAGTAAAACAAAATCAAAATCATCGAACCCATTATCGAACTTTATACATTAATGGACAAATTCCATTTGAAGAAGCGAGACACCTCATTTTTAGCTTTAATCGTAACTGGCAAAATGTCACTTTACAAACATTTGATCAAGAACCACTCCTCGTTTATCTTAACCCAGGAGACTTGATTACTTTAGAAGTAGATAGCACACTCTTTGGACCTATTTATGAAAGACTACAACTCATGATGAGAGAAATTTCAGCATTAGGTTTAGATGTGACTAAACTCACTCGAAATAATACAGATCGAGGTATTGACTGGGATATTATTCAATATTTTCCAGATATCTATGAAACTTTAGATAGATGGGTTGAACAATTAACTGAAATTAATCTTGTTTTACAAGATTTATATGGATTTTCGCGTCAAGCTCAAACTATACAAGATTTGAAAGCAGCTATTGCTAAAATCAGACAAATCAGAGGAAATATCAATGAATTGCCACGACGATTAACCGTTTTATCTACAGGTTCATCATCTGCACTTCAGTTAATAGCTAATCAGCTCGATGCAGTCATTTATCAACCCATGGTCTTAGATGCATTTTATATTCATTCACAAGATTTTGATTTACCATCACCAACACCTACTTTTTTTAGATCGTTTTATGTTTCTATGAGTCGCTTTTTCTTATCATTTTTTGATCCTTCATATCGAGAAAAAGCTAACCCCAATGAGCTTGAAGTTTGGGTGAATCGTTCAAGACAATATGTCGATATTATTCAACAAATAACAGATCAATTATTTACCCCTGAAACAGGAGTTAAAGTGAAGGTTTCTCTCATCAATGATGATGGGAAACTATTACTCGCTAACTCAGCCAATCAGCAACCTGATGTTGCGATGGGAATATCTTCGTGGATACCTAATGAATATGGTATGCGAGGTATGTTATATGATATTCGTCAAGCGGATAATTATCTCGATACTATTACTGTTTATAACCCAGAACAACTTATCCCTATGATTTATGATAATAAACTTTTTGGATTACCAGAAACACAAAATTTCTATGTTTTATATTATCGTCGTGATATTCTCGTTAATCAACTAGGGTTAGAAATTCCAAACACATGGGATGATGTATTAAATTTACTTCCGATACTAAGAAGATATGGAATGAGTTTTTATATACCACTCTCATCGAATAATGCATTTAAATCGTTTGATACAACTGCACCATTTATATATCAGTTTGGTGGAAAAATATATGCTGATAATGGTTTTTCTGGTGGTATCGATGATGAAAATAGTATTCAGGCATTAACTTTTATGACAGATTTATATCGTGAATATAGTACTCCTTACCAAGTACCAAGTTTCTTCAATAGTTTTCGATATGGACAAGTACCTATTGGTATTGGTGATTTTGGAATGTATCTTCAACTCACTAATGCTGCTGCTGATATTCGCGGTTTATGGGATATAGCACTCGTTCCTGGCGTTCCACATACTGAATTAAATCCATTAACATTAGAAGAGGAAACAATCATTAGAAGATATATGCCAGGTGCACAACAGTCTTCTGTCATATTTGAAAAGAGTCAGAAGAAAGAAGAAGCATGGCAATTCTTGTCATGGTGGATGAGTACAGAAACACAAGTCTATTTTGCTGAAACACTCATCAATACCTTAGGTACAAGATATATATGGAATACAGCAAATATTGAAGCTTTTGAGTCCATTCGTTTAGATGAAAGACATAAATCAGTTATATTAGAACAATGGTCTCATTTAAAAGAAGTTCAAAAGATTCCTGGATCTTATATCATTGAAAGGGAAATATCAAACACATGGAATAGCGTTGTGTACAATGATGCAAATCTAAGAAGTACCGTAAGTGACGCGATGATAAAGATTAACAAGGAAATATCACGTAAAATGAGGGAATTTGGATATCTAGATCAAAGAGGACAAGTCATTAAGCCGTTCTATTTACCAAATAGAGAAACTGTATTGGGGTGGTATGAACATGACTGATATCAAATCAACACCAAAAAATAAATCCATTAAATCACTCATAGCACGTGAAAAATTATTATTTAAAAAAGATGATAAAGAGGCTTATTTATTTACATTGCCTTATGTTTTATTGTTCTTAATTTTTATCATTATTCCGATCTTTTTAGCCATGTTGTTATCACTGACTACATTTGACATGGTCAGTTTTCCTCGTTTTGCACGACTAGATAACTTTGTGTTCTTACTCACAGCTGATGAAGAATTCATGCGTTATATTTTACCAAACACGATAAAGTTTGCATTAATAGTCGGACCTGGTGGATATGCCTTATCGTTTTTCATGGCATGGGCACTTGCTCAATTACCACATAAATTAAGAACTGTTTTAGCTATTATTTTATATTCCCCATCACTGACAGCAGGTATTACCATGACTGTTGTGTGGAAAGTATTTTTTGCAGGCGATGAGTCAGGATATTTAAACTATATTTTGCTTCGATTTGGGTTAATTGTAGAACCCATTGCTTTCCTACAATCACCTAACTTCCTATTTACGATTATGATCATCGTTGCATTATGGGCATCCATGGGAGTTGGATTTTTAGCTATGCTTGCTGGGATATTAAATGTTTCACAAGAACTATATGAGGCTGCTTATATTGATGGATTAAATAGCAGATTCCAAGAAATATGGTATATCACGATACCTGCCATGAAGCCGCAGATGCTGTTTGGTGCTGTCATGGCCATTGTTGGAACATTTAGTGCTGGTGCACTAGGTGTTCAACTATCTGGATCAAATCCAACACCTAATTATTCAGGATCACTCATTTTAAACCATATTGAAGATTATGGTTTTATCCGTTATGACATGGGTTATGCAGCTGCGCTATCCATTATTTTATTACTCATCATATATTTCTTTAGCAAGCTTTCTTGGAAGCTATTTGGCGAGAAAGACTAGGTGATGATGATGACTAAGAGAAGATTTAGAGCGATTAAGGTAAATCCAGCACATTTTAATACAAGTCAAATTCCTTTTCTACTGATGGTTTTACCGATTGCAGCATTTATGCTGCTACCTTTGATTTATATCTTTAATCACGCATTTAAACCATTTGATGAACTCATTGAATATCCACCACGATTCTTTGTTCGTAGACCGACATTTGATAATCTGATCGAATTATTTGATACTGCAACAACAACAGGTATACCTGTATCAAGATATTTATTTAATAGTGTCATCATTACTTTATCGGTTGTAATCCTTTCCATCTTTTTATCGACATTAACGGGATATGCTCTTTCAAAAATGAAATTCCATATTAACAAATATATCTCATCAATAAACACGATTGCGATGATGTTTGTTGGAACTGCAGTGGTTATTCCACGATATATTATCGTCGAAAATTTAGGTCTTATTGATAATTTCTTTGTTCATATTATCCCTATGATTGCTATTCCAGTAGGGTTATTTTTGGTGAAGCAGTTCATTGATCAAATACCCAATGAACTTATTGAAGCTGCAAAGATAGATGGAGCAAGTCATTTTAAAATTTATTTAACGATTATCTTACCACTCATTAAACCGGCTATAGCAACTATTGCCATCTTATCATTTCAAGCTGTTTGGAATAATGCAGACATTTCAGCAACATACATAAATAGTGATTCATTAAAAACGTTTGCCTATTATATGGCGACTTTATCGTCTTCATCTAATACTGTTGCAGGTGCAGGGATGAGTGCTGTTGCAACCTTAATTATGTTTATCCCTAATTTGGTCATTTTCATTTTCCTTCAATCGAAGGTGATGAGCACAATGGTCCATTCGGGCATTAAGTAGGTGATTATATGAAAAAACTTATGATAATCATCCTCATCCTTAGCATGTTATTTATCATTCCAATCAAGACTCAGGCGTCTGATGCATCCAATTATGGAGTTCCTTATCAGACCTATACACTTGATTCATCAAAAAGACGAATACCTACTCAAACAGCATATATTCCAGTGGGTATTATTGGGCAATCTGCAAATTTTAATAATCCTCAAGATTTGTTTTATCTCAATCAAGAATTTTATGTTGCAGATACTAATAATCAACGAATTGTACGCTTAACTTTAGAAGGTTCAATCATTGATACATATACATATGATGGTTTTATAGAGCCAACAGGTATCTTTGTCAAAGATCAAACACTCTATATAGCTGATAAAGGTGCAAAAGCAGTTTTTCTTATGAATTTAGATACAAAAAATGTTTTTCAAACTATTACTAAACCAACCTCTCCTATTTTTGGACAGCACAATGATTTTGTACCCTTAAAAGTTGCTGTCGATTCAAGTAACTCGGTATATATCATTGGTGAAGGCTCAACATCTGGAGTTATACAAGTTAACTTTGCTGGTGAATTTATTGGTTATTTAGGGATTAATACCGTTCCTTTATCACTTCGAAAAATTCTTTATAATTTGTTTGTGAAAGATGCAAATTTATCAGGTAATCGACCACCATCACCTACAAATATTGCATTAGGTTCAAAAGGATCTATTTTAACTACAAATACCAATGTGTATGAAACATTCAAACGTTTAAACATCACAGGTGTGAATACGTTATCGAGTAATACAGTATATCCAAATGTTGCATTTACTGATATTTGGATGAATCAAGAAAATTATATTTACATGGTCACTGATCGTGGTGAAGTATTTGAATATGATTCTAATGGAAATATGCTTTTCACGTTTAATGCAGGAAGTTCTGGTATTCGACAAACATTAGGTTTAGTTTTTAGACCTACAGGTATTGTTACAGATGATATCGGTAACTTATATATCTTAGATGCAGGGACTAATAGTTTCATTCAAGTATACCAACGTACTGTATTTGTTGATTTGGTACATGAAGCAGTCACTTTATTTAATGACGGGAAATACTTAGAATCTAAAGATTTATGGATTGAAATCCTTCGTCAAAACTCATCATTTGCTTTAGCTCATTCAGCATTAGGATATGCCTTAGCAAAAGAAGGAAGATATGAAGAAGCTTTAAGAGAGTTTTATGATGCAAGAGATTATAAAGGCTATTCTGATACTTATTGGGAGATAAGAAATGCAGCGATTCAAGAGAACCTTACAACATGGTTTATAGCTATTGTTTTATTGATTATAGGTTTAAAAGTATTTAAACGTGTCTTTAAGAAAACCCCAGTTTATGATACCTATGTTCAATATAAACATAAAATAGGTGAGAAAAAACTTACCCAAGAACTTCTTTATAGTTTAAATGTGATCAGACAGCCAAATGAAATGTTTTTTGGTATTAAACGTATGAATAAAGCAAGCTATAAATCTGGATTCATGATTTGGACTTTATTCCTTCTTGTTTATTTGATTAATATCTATGGAACAGGATTTTTATTTAGAAATACTCAAGTGAACAACGTATTATTCGAATTAACGATGATTATGGGTATTTTCGTTCTTTATGTCATTGTCAATTATTTAGTATCTACCTTAAATGATGGCGAAGGGCGATTTAAAGATGTCTTTATAGCATCATCTTATGTGTTAGTACCTTTCATCTTGTTCACTTTACCTATGACAGTTATTTCGCATGTTTTGACTTATAATGAGTCGTTTATCTTTAGTTTTTATCATCAAATAATTCTCATTTGGACCATATTTTTGATCGTTTTATCCATATCTGGAATCCATAATTACCGATTCTTAGAAACAGTTAAAAATATTGTTATTATCTTGTTTGGGATGTTTATTTTAATCTTACTTGGTTTACTAATTTATGCATTCATCGGTCAATTGATTGAGTTCATTTCATCAATCATTAAGGAGGTGATTTATCGTGTCTAAAAAGATTAAATGGGTTTCACTCTCTTTAATATGTGTCATGATCATATCACTCACATTTATGGTTTTTGCTGTAGAACCACAGTCAGAAATACCTATTCCAAGTTTTGAAAATATATCACCTTTTGTTGATTCAAATCGCTATACACATGCTAAATCACTTGATATAGCTACTAATCAGCAAGAAGTCAATGTAAGTTATGACACTATTGAGACTGATTTAGGTACAGTATACTTAGATACAAGGTCTTTAGCATTCCAGTTTTATAATTCAAATGGATACTTATGGTCTTCAACCATCGATTATGAGTCTGAAGATTTTCCATTAAGTGTGATTTATTCACTAAGATCTGCAATCAATATTGCATCTTATAATACAAATAATGTTAATTTTGCTATCTTGAGAGAGCATGTTTTTACACTCGGTTCGTCTGTTGATGTTTTAACAATTGATAATGGTTTTAAAGCAACCATCGTGTTTGGTACTTCTAGAATAAAATTAAACATGTATGTCACATTTACAGAACAAGGTGTTCAAGTAGTTATACCTTATGAAGAAATTGAAGAACCAACAGCATATAAACTTCAATCCATTCAAGTTTATCGTGATTTTGGTTCAGTCAAAGAAGATTCAGTTCCAGGATATGTTTTTATTCCAGATGGAATCGGGGCTTTAATTGATTATAAGCCCTCAACTATGAATATTCCTGACTACAAGAAGTATATCTATGGAAATACGATAGGATATAACAAAGAATCGAATTTAAACAATCGAACCATAGATGGCAGAAGAATTTATATGCCTGTTTTTGGCTTTGTTCATGGCATTAATCAACAAGCTGTTTTTGCACATATCGAATCAGGGGCTGTTTATGGCAACATCAATGTATCATATCCAAGTCGAAATCGTGGGTACACATCGGTTTATCCAGAATTTATTTATCGAAGCACATATGCACAACCTGTTGATCGATTAGGAAATGACATCATCTTATTACAAGATTTTATCAACCCAGTCGATATTCACATCAGCTATACACTTTTAGAAAATGAACAAGCGAATTATGTAGGTATGGCATTAACTTATAAAGATCAGTTGATTAACCAAGGCATTTTAAATCATCAAACTGTTGATCGATCAGATATTCCATTACATGTCAGTACAATTGGATTGGAAAGAAAACAGGGGGTATTGTTCACTGAAAATATTGTAATGACCACATTAAAACAATTCAAAACCATGATTGAAACACTTAATCATCAAGGTATTGATGAGATTATAGCAACAATTGATGGTTTTACTCAAAGAGGTGCTTCTTGGTCATCACCAAGTTATACAGGTATATCTAGACGTGTAGGTTCATCTAAAGACTTAGAAGACATTAATGATTTAGTTAGAGAGTTATATTTAATCACTGATTTTATGATGGCAAGTTCAAAATCAGGTGGTTATAACAGATATACAGACTTAGCGAAAAAAATAAACAATCAACTCTATCGGTATGAAAATTCAACAGATGTTAAATATTTACTAGAGCATGCTAAAGTATCATCTTTATTTAGACAAGCCTTATCAAGTATGAAAAATTTATCTTATTCAGGGTTTGCAGTCACATCATTTGGATCCATCTTATATGATGATTTTGCTCATGATAAATACTTACTTGACCAAATTGAGATGTTACATGAACTTTTAAGTAGCTCACTTAAAAAGATTGCATTATTTGATGCAAATGCTTATATGTGGGGGCATATGGATACATTCTTTGATTTACCAATGTATTCATCCCAATTCTTAATTTTTGATGATACGGTTCCATTTATGTCGATTGCACTTTCACAAACCATGGATTTATTTGGATCATTTGCTAATTTCTATCCATATGCAAGAGATGAGCTATTAAGACTTATTGATTTTAATGTTTACCCGTCGTTTATTGTGACCTACAAGTCATCTAAATATCTACAAAAAACAGGATTAGAGTCTATCTATTCATCGCGTTTTAATGATTTAGATCATGTCATATTGACTTATTATGATTTTGTGAATCAAGCGCTCAAACATACACTTAATGCTCATATCATATCTAGGGACATCTTAGCCAATGGTATTAGTTTAGTTGGATATTCAAATGGAGTTGAAATTCTTATTAATTATACTAACCAAGACTATATGTATCTCGATCAACTCGTTCCACCCAAGCGTTACTATGTAGGAGGAATATCATGAAAATGAGTCGTGTATTACGTGAAAATGTCATTGGATATTCCTTCATCTTCATATGGATTATTGGTTTTCTTGTGTTTATGGTTTATCCATTTATTGCATCTATTATATACAGTTTGTCAAATGTACGGATTTTAGGAACAGGTATTGATGTTTCATTCCATTGGTTCACCAATTATCGTAACATTTTCCAAATTGAAGAAGGATTTGAATTTACAGAATCGCTCGTTGATTTTTTAAAAAATGTTGTTTTTCAAATCCCGATTATTATTGTTTTTTCTGTATTGATTGCTGTCTTGCTTAACCAGCCAATTAAAGGAAGAGGTATCTTTAGATCTATCTTCTTCCTACCTGTTATTATTGCATCAGGTCCTGTTATCAATGAGTTGATAAGCCAAGGAGCTGGTGGAGCAAACATATTTGAATCCTATGGTTTTATCGGTATTATTGAAAATACACTTAATCCAAGTTTAGCAAAACCGATTGTTAATATTTTCTCCCAAATAATTATCATTTTTTGGTTTTCTGGTGTTCAAATTCTCATCTTTCTAGCAGGTCTTCAAAAAGTAGATGGACAAATATATGAAGCAGCTCGAGTCGATGGAGCGGGTCCATGGGAATCATTTTGGAAAATTACACTTCCTTCTTTATCGAATTTAATATTTGTTAATTTGATTTATACGATTGTTTTATTGGCAACATTTTCTGAAAATGAGGTCATCCAACGTATTCGATCAAATATGAACAATCAAAGACCAGGTTCTGGATATGGTATGGCAACAGCAATGGCTTGGGTATACTTTATTGTCATCATGCTGATGATTGGTTTAATCGCACTCATCTTCATACCTAAAGAATATAAAGTTAGGGGGAAGAAGAAATGAAAAAACAACCATCATTAAAAACGATGATATATAAATTTTTCTATGGAACCCATGTTTCTGATTCGATTTTTTCGAAATTGATTATTTATTTATTACTCATTAGTATTGGATTTTTATATCTTTACCCCATTTTATACATGTTATCAAACTCATTTAAAAGTACATCTGATATTGTGAATCCGATGGTCAATTGGGTTCCAACACGTCTTTATTTTGGGAATTATGAAAAATCATTTCTCGTATTAAATTATTTTCCAACACTATTTAAGAGTTTACTTGTGACACTAGTGCCAGCATTGATTCAAACCATTGTTACTTCATTTATTGGCTATGGATTTGCAAAATATAATTTCAAATTCAAGAAAACATTGTTTGTACTTGTGCTCATGACGTTCGTTATTCCTGCTCAAGTCTATATGATTCCTCGATATGTGATGTTTTTTGAACTCAAATTACTAGAAAATCCATTAGCTATTATCTTACCAGCTCTTTTTGGTCAAGGCATTAACTCAGCCATCTTCATCCTTATTTTCTATCAGTTCTTTAGGATGATTCCATACAGCATTAATGAAGCAGCTGAGATTGATGGAGCAGGACCATACTTCATTTTCTTTAGAATTAATGTTCCTCTTGCAGTACCCGCATTTATAACCTCATTCTTATTTGGACTTGTATGGTACTTCAATGAAACATATATTTCCTCATTATTTCTTGGAGCAAGTTACCCCAACTTACAGTTTAGACTTGCATCATTTGTTTCAGATTTCTCTACTCAGTATCAATCTGAACAACTCATTCGACTTAATGAAGGTATTCGCTTAGCAGCAACCTTACTTACCATCTTACCGATGTTAATTGTCTATTTTACGATTCAACGATGGTTTGTAGAGGGTGTTGAAAAAACTGGTATAACAGGAGAGTAGATATGAAAAATACACATTTTAAACGCTTGATGTTACTCATCACTTTGATTTTAAGCACACTCTTTTTAATCGCATGTAAAAATCAAGATGATGGCGACAAAATTCCCCCAGATAATCATACACTTTATCGTGAAGTCATTCGTGATGATATTCCCCAAGTTTTACTTGATGAACTTGAACTTGGCTTTCACTTCTTTTGGGATTTAGCAAACACAGACAAAAATTCAGGGGCATATGGCCTAATTCCAGATCGATATGATACAAAGAACAACAGAGGTGGTAATGTTGCAAGCATTGCCTCAGTTGGATTTGGATTATCAGCCATACCTATAGGTATTGAAGCGGACTTCATTACTAGAGAAGAAGGAGAAGAAAGAGCTTATTATACCTTGTTAACCTTTAAAAATGATCTAGATCGAATCAATGGTTTTTGGTTCCATTTCTTAAGTATGCTTGATGGACAACGAGTATGGCAATCTGAATTATCCATTATTGATTCAGCGATTATGATCAATGGTGCATTAGTTGTTGGTAGATATTTTGGTGGTCGTGTTCAAAAACTTGCTTATGAACTCTATGAAGAGATGCAATGGAATTGGTATTTCGATCATAATGCTAATAAATTCTATATGGGCTATTGGCCAGAACGAAATCCACAATTTCAAGGTTATTGGAATGGTTACGCTGAACAATTGATGCTCTTTATCCTAGCTGCAGGAAGTCCTACGTATAGTGTTTCAAAAGGGGCATATCAACTGATGAAGTTTAATTCAACATTGGTTGCATCTACAGCAGATTATGGTGCTTTTTATCCTACATGGACAGGAAGTCTTTTTACACATCAATATTCACATGCTTGGTTCGATTTTAGATTGTATAATGATCAAAATGGTTTTAATTGGTTTACAAACAGCGTCAACGCTGTAGATGCAGCCATTGCATATGCAAAGACTCAAACAAGTATCCATCAAGGTATTCATGAAAACTCTTGGGGTATGTCAGCATCGGATGGTCCAGGTGATACGATTACATCAGGTGATGTGTATCGAGGAAATTATGGATCAGGACCAGCTCAGGGATCAAATTCATTCATTGTTGATGGGACAGTACCTGCTTATGGTGCAATCGGATCGATTGTGTTTAGACCAGAACAAGCGATTGCTGCTATCGAAAATTATCGAACTTATGAAAATTTTTGGAGTACATATGGTTTTAAAGGTGCATATAATTTATCAAAATTTAGCACACCTTGGTTTGCAAAGGATATCATAGGTATCGATAAAGGTATTTCGATTTTAATGATTGAAAATTATCTATCTGAAATGATTTGGAAAATTTATATGGAAGTTCCTTATATTCAAACAGCTATTGAAGAACTTGATTTCCAAAGTGTAACATAAAAAAATGTGCGGATTTCCGCACATTAATTGAATTTAATGGTTATATATGTCTTCACCTTAGCATGATGTCTTGAAATAACAGTATATACATCATTTTGTTTTCTAACATCATAGTCTACAGAAGGTTTTATTAATAATGTTGATTTTATCTTAATCATATCTTTAACTTGTGTAAGTCGGACAGTTAATTCATGATCTTCAATATGATATAGTTCAGCAGTGGAATATAAAATAGTGAAGTTCTTAAAAGATACATAAAGAGGTATCATATATGCATCTTGAGCAAAACAATCTAGTAATAATCCCTCACAAATATCTTCTCCTAAATAGTTAATCTTTAATTTTCGATCAACATATTCAAGATTCATGACATGAATAAATGATTCTTTCAAATGAGATTGAACAGATGAAAAGAGTATTGCATCTTCATCTTTAGTAAGTTTAAGTTTTTGGTGGATACCTAATTCATTTAGCCAAGCTTGTGCTAATTTAATATCGCCAGGATAAGAAGAAGTAATCCAAAGTAACCGTTCACGTTTTAATCCAACCATATCTTTATTTGGGTATGTGTAAAAAAGTGATTCATGCTTCGTATCAATGGTCTGTGCATAGAATGTTCGAAACTCGTGTGCTCCTTGAATAGGTATTGGACTAACAAGTGATAATGAAGGATGATTCCAGTCAAATAGAATATCTTTCGGAGAAGCACCAACATAATCAATCAAGGATGTATTGGATTGCTTATAGCTGTTATAAATGGGGAGTTCACCGACAAGAATTAAAGTTCCACCCTCTTGATGATATGAAATGAGTCTTTGTTGCAATGTATCATCCATGTATTTACTGGTTTGATAAATTAATACAGGCACTTTTGTAACATCAATCATTTGATCTAAACGAATTGCTTTAAAGCGATAATGAAGCAACAAAAGATGTTTTAAAACGAGATCCCAAACAACTGTTTCACGATGAAACTCAAGATTTTGTTTATAAGATTTCATTAATTCTGATTTTGGATATGTATATTCAGTCATATAATCATCTGGATTAAATCCAAGATAGATATCATCTGTTTCCTCTGTCATTAAAGATAACTTGGATTCTAAATGCTTCATCATATGTGTCACTTGATTTAATTTGTCATACGTATATAGTTTTTTAAGTGAAGGTTGAACAGGAGCAGCAAAACCATGTCTTTCTCCAGTAATTGCAATCCGATCATTTCCATCTATGTTTTTGATGAAGTTGAATCGCGGATTGATTCCTCCTGTAAACAAATAATAATTAAGCATTCGATGATTTTGTAAGATAGACATTCTAACTTTGAAATCAATAGAAGAAGGGAGTAATCGAATAGCAAGATTATCACCAAAATTACCATCACTTGTATTAAACTCTAGCGTTGTCATCGGTTTGTTAGTCGCATAAAGTGAATTCATCATCGCATTGACTATATACAAGTCATGAAAATTTTCTAAATCTAAATTACCAAGGTAAATATCAGTTCCTAAGATAACATCATCTTCATGGTATGTTTCTAATAACTGAGAAATACCTATAGGAAAAGTTTTTGCTCTTCCATGGGAAGTCCCATGGATGTTAACAAAATAGAGCATTTGAGTAACACCTAAATCCTGCCACATCTCCTTTAACTTTAAGATATAATGCTTAAAGCGATCTCTCATTATTCTTCCTAAAAGTTCCCTTAAATGAAGGGCTCCAACTTCCGATGGTGTGACAATCGATAGAGCAGGATCAAACCCAGCATCATGAATCATTTGCTTCACATCATCGGTCAAGTCTGGAGCATTAGATACCCAAGACAACATACCTACTTCATTATCAAGTTGAATCCCAATAATGGGTCCACCTTGTTGTTGAAGATAGGGGTGAATATGTTGATATAGTGATTTAAACCAAAGCGATACTTCATTTAAAAAAGATGGATGAAGATAATCGAGTGTAGGAGTTGGAACCCGTTTTTGATCCCATGTTAGTGGAATGGTGTAAGGATGTTTTTCATATATCCAATAGGGTATACCTTCATTTTTCATTTCAGCCATGATGAAAGGACCAGGACGTAAGAACACAAATAAACCAAGCTTATGAGCAAGTTCTAAAAAACCAACAAGATTTAACTCTCTGGCATAAATGCCTGTTAAATCAAGTCGATCTTCTAATTCTTGGTGATATAGCCAAGGAACATAAGTAGAAACTGTATTTAAACCAGAATCTTTAAGAAGTTTTAAATGAGATTCCCATGTAGAAGGATCAAGTCTAAAATAATGAACTTCTCCAGCTAAAATGATGATGGGTTTTCCATCTAAATAAAACGAATGATTTTGATAGGTAATCATCAAAAATTTACATCCTTTCATGAGTTTCATGTTTGTTGTAGTTGTCATTTTATATTATATCATATAAAATAGAAGGTGTAATCGAAACGTTTCAATGAGGTGCAAAATGGATTTAAACAGCTTAAAAGATTTACAATATAAAGCATTCAAATACTTTCAAGATTATACCAATTTTGAGATGGACTCTCCAGGCTATGGTTTAACAGTTGATCATAGTGAAAAAAGAGATGTTGCATCCATAGCAGCTACTGGTTTTATGTTATCAAGTCTAGTTATTGGTGTTAAAGAAAACTATATATCCTATGAAGAGGCTAAGGAAAAAGTTATTAAAACATTAACGACGTTACATGAGCAAGTCTCTCATCAATTTGGATTCTTTGCACATTTCCTCGATATTCATACCGGAAAAAGACACCTACAATGTGAGTTTTCAACCATCGATACTATATTAGCATTATGTGGAGTATTAACAGTGGATTCATTTTTTAAAGATGAAGAGATTTCATCATTAACTCACCTAATCACTCAAAGAATTGATTGGGACGCATTCATTTTTACAAAAGATGATAAAACCATGTTTAAAATGGCATATAATCCTGATAAAAATGGTTCATATGTCAAAGATAAACCAGGATTCATTCATCAGTGGGATATGTTTGCAGAACAACTTCCTATGTATATCATTTACGCAGGTCTAAATAATAACGAAGTTTTAGCAAAAAATCTTTATCAAGGATTTGATCGATTAAAACTTACTTATGAAGATATCACATTTATAAGCTCTCCTCACAATACCCTGTTTGTTTATCATTTTCCACTAGCATGGTTAAACCTTAAAAATTATGTTGATGAGGATGGTGTTTCGTGGTTTAATAATGCAAAAAAAGCGATTGTATCTCATCAATTAAGTGCACAAAAATATCAAAAAGAATTTCCAAGCTTTTCTAAGTATTTCTTTGGATGCAACGCATCAGATACTCCTAAAGGATATCGTGTATATGGTTCATTACCCAATATCAGCCAAAAGATGGATACGGACGGAACGATTGCTTCATTTTCATTAATTGGATCGCTTCCTTTTATCCCTAATATCATCTTTGAATCGATACGATTAATGAAACAAATTCCTCATTTAGAAGGCACATATGGATTTTATGATGCATTTAATATGACAAAAGATACTTTATGGATTAGTAAAAGATACATATCAATTGATAAGGGACTTGAACTTCTCATGCTTGATGCATTTTTAAATCAACATGTATACGATGAATTTATGAATCATCCCATCATTCAAAAAGGATTATCTGTTTTAAAATTTAAAAAGATTTAAATGGTAAAAACCATTCAAATATAAAGAGGTGAAATGATGAGTACGATCAAAGATGTAGCAAAAAAAGCAGGAGTATCCATATCAACAGCTTCATATGCACTTAATGATTTACCAAATGTACATCCTGAGACGAAAAAAAGAATTTTAGAAGCAGCAAAAGAACTAAATTATTATCCAAGTGGAGTTGCCCGTAATTTAAAAAATAAACGAACGGGTAATATTGGTGTGTTCATTTACGGTTTCGCAGGTCCAATCTTTAGTGATGTATTAGAAGGTATTAGACAACAGCTCCAAGAATTTAACTTTAATATTATCGTATCAAGTGGTAAATCATCAGTCAATTTATTGAAAGAACGACAAGTGGATGGAGCTATTGTGTTTGATGGGCAGCTCAGTGATGAGATCTTACTCATGTATGCTAATTATGGACTTCCTCTATATGTTCTTGATCGTAAACTAATGGGTCCAAATATTTACTCATCACTCATCGATAATGAAGGGCTTGTCTATCAATTTATTAAAGATATGATTAAACGTGGATATGACAATTTTGCATATCTCAGTGGACCTAAAGATGCGTTTAACAATAACCATCGATATGATGGATTTTTACAAGCTTTAAAAGAAGCAAACATGAATCATCATCAGTATTATCAAGGTAACTTTACGATTCAAAGTGGTTATCATATCGGACAATCCATTTTAAATTTAAAAGAACGTCCACGATTTATTTACTGTGCAAACGATGAATCAGCTATTGGACTCATTAAAGCCTTAAAGGAAGGCGATGTAAAAATTCCAGAAGAGATTGCTGTTGCTGGTTTTGATAATATCGATTTAGGTGAATATATCACGCCCAAATTAACAACAATAGGCATTAATCATATTGAATGGGGCAAAAAAGTAGCAAACGCCATCGTCAGTATTGTAGCACATCAACGATTTATCGATATTGGACATCCTGATGGTGTGGTTGTTTATAGAGAATCGTGCTAAAAAAATAACTTGAAGGAGCAATCACATGGATTTGAATCATTTACTCAACCAATTAACCATAGAAGAAAAAATAGGACAAATGCTTCAGATTGCACCTTTCTTTTTCATTCGTGAAGCTGAAATTGAAGTTTCAGGACACGTTTATGATCTTCAGTTATCAAAAGAAGAAATAAATCATGCAGGTTCTGTATTGGGTATTCGAAATGCAGAAGAAATGATCAAAGTTCAATCGCTTTACCTTCAACGTAGTAGACATCAGATTCCACTTATGTTTATGGCAGATATCATCCATGGATATGAAACTATATTCCCTGTTCCTCTTGCACTTTCATGCTCATTTGAACCTAAACTTGCATATGAGATGGCACGCATATCCGCCATTGAAGCTCAAACTGCTGGTATTCATGTTACATTTTCTCCTATGGCAGATTTATCAAGAGATCCAAGGTGGGGGCGAGTTGTAGAAGGATTTGGTGAAGACGTTACATTGTTAAAAGCATTTACAAAAGAAATCGTTAAAGGATATCAACAAGATGACATAAGACAAGAAGGTCATCTTGCTTCATGTGTTAAACATTTTGCGGGTTATGGAGCTTCAGAAGCAGGACGTGATTACAATACTGTTGATTTGTCACGATTGTCTTTATATTCGAGATATTTACCTGCATATAAAGAAGCAATCGAACAAGGGGCTCAACTGATTATGACCTCGTTTAATACACTCGATGGTATTCCAGCAACCATCAATTCCTTTTTACTCAAAGATGTATTAAGAAATCAATGGAAATTTGATGGTATTACGATATCTGATTATGATTCACTTCATCAAATCATAGCTCATGGGGTAGCAGAAGATGATAAGGAAGCAGCTTACCTAGGTATAAAAGCAGGACTAGATATCGAAATGGCATCTTCTTGTTATACCAAACATCTAAAAGAATTGATTCAAGAAAAACAAGTAAGTGAAGATGAAATTGATCAAGCTGTTCTTCGCATTTTAAAACTAAAAGAAAAACTAGGTCTTTTTGATAATCCATATAAAGGTGCAAGCAACGAAAAAGAAAAGATGCTAGTTAGACATCCTAATCATTTACAAGCAGCGAAAAAAATAGCGTTAGAATGTGCTGTTTTACTTAAAAATGATCATATTCTACCATTAAATAAACATCAGAAGATTGCTATTGTAGGTCCATATGCTCATTCAACATCAACGAATGGACCATGGTCATGGCATGGCAATCATCAACTCAACTCAACCCTTTTTCAAGCTTTTATAAATCATCAAATCGAAGTTACATTTTCGGATGCTTCATTCACACCACAACATCTTTCCAAAAATGATTTAGAGCAACTCAACCAAGCTGACATCTGGATAGTTGCTATCGGCGAGGATGCAAGAGAATCAGGAGAAGCTCATTCAAAAACCATGTTATCGATACCAAATGAACAAGCTAAATGGGTTCATTTAGCTAAACAAATGAACAAAAAAGTTGTCACAGTTCTATATAATGGGAGACCTTTATTACTCCAAGATATTGATTCTTCAGATGCTATATTAGAAACATGGTTTTTAGGTAGTCAAGCGAATGAAGCCATTGTAGACTTACTTTTAGGTATTGAAAATCCTTCTGGGAAGTTATCAATGACTTTTCCAAGACAAGTAGGGCAAATCCCCATATACTATGATTATTTACAAACAGGGAGACCTAAAGAAGAAGGCATTTATAATGAGTTTGTTTCCTATTATATTGATGAGAAAAATTCACCTTTATTCCCATTTGGATTTGGATTATCTTATGCTAATTTTGTATATAAAGATTTAAAAATTAATCGAAATAAAATGAATTGTCATGAAAGTATAAAAACAAGCATCACGATAGAAAATGATAGTTCTTTTTCAGGTAAAGAAGTTGTTCAACTTTATATTAGAGATCATAAAGCACGAATTTCTCGACCAGTCATGGAATTAAAACAATTTCAAAAGATTTACTTTAAAGCACATGAAATCAAAGAAATTGTCTTTGAAATCACGATAAAGGATTTAACATATATCAATAGTTCAGGTGAAGAAATATTCGAACCAGGTAAGTTCTCAGTGATGATTGGAAAAAACTCATTGGATTATATAACACAAGATTTTTTCTTAGAGTAGAGGTGAAAGATGATGATACTAAAAAACCAAATCACAACACATTCAATAGAACAAGGTGGAGTTGTTTTTAACTTTCTATCTTCTGGAGATCTATATGATATCACTTATCAAGATCGACAAATTAACTTACTAAAAGGAAATGCGATTGATGGATCCCTATCAAATATTTATCTTCGCATTCATGATGGGGCTCACATCAAATGGACTCGACTTATTGGAAAACATTCACCAAGTATATTTAAACTTGAACAAAATGAAGTTTATTACGTAGGTGTTTTTGATGATATAGAGTATCAAGTAAGACTCATCCTTAAAGCCTTTGTTTGGCAATGGCATATCACACTAAAGAGTCATGTAGAAAAAGAAGTTGATTTGATTTATGGGCAAGATATAGCTATTCAATCAAAAGCATCTGTATTATCAAGTGAACCATATACGGTTCAATATATCGATTATAAGACATATGAATCAACTAACGGATCAATACTATGTGCTCGTCAAAATCAAGGAACCCCACAATTTATTCAGATCGGAACGCACCAAAAGAATGTTGGATTTACAACAGATGGCTTTCAATTTTTTGGATTATCATATAAAGAATCGAATATTCCTGAATCCTTGTTAAAAGAAAAACTTATCTCTACCATTTATCAATATGAGTTTTCTTATTTCGCTTTACAAAGCGATAAAATAAAAATCAACAATCAATCTTCACATTATGACTTCTATGGTTATTACGAGCCATTATATGAACAAGAAATTAAAACATTCAGACATATAGACCCCATTCAGTTTAATGAAAAATCTTTCGAGAAAACCTCTAAGCATCAACATGCTCTATTATCAACACAACGTCAACTTAATGGAAAAAAAGTAGATAGAAAAACGATGGAATCTATCTATTCCTTTATGGAACATATTGAAGTTGAAGATGAACAATTACTCTCTTTTTTCACTAAGAATAATCATCATGTTGTCACTCAACAAAAAGAACTCTTGGTCGAAAGACCTCATGGACATTTGATGGTACATGGTGACTTGCTACATGTAAGTGATCAAGTTATGGCAACTACAAACTTCATTTTTGGACTTTTTAATTCGCATGTTGTTTTAGGAAATACAAGTTTCAATAAATTTTTAGGTGATTCAAGAAATCCATTAAATGTTCAAAAAATTAGTGGACAACGTATTTATGTAAAAATCAATGGGATTTATCATCTCTTAGGATTACCTTCATATTACGAAATGGGAGCAACTATCACAAAATGGGTTTATCTACTTGACGATGACGAACTTACAATAACAACAGCTGTTCACATCAATGAAAATGAAGAAACATTATTATTCACATCAAAGAAGAATCGTTCATATGATCTTGTTGTTGCATCACAAATCGTTATGGGAACAAATGAATTCTTATATGACATCCCTTTCGAAAAAATAGGAAACCAACTCGTTTTTAGTGCACCTAAAAATTCCATGATGTATGATAAGTATCCTGACCTAACTTATAAAATCTCTTCTCATCAGTCATTCGAAATACTTGATGAACTCAAAGCATTTTTAACGGATGATTCCATGGGAATGCTCTTATTATCGTATAAGGATATCTCAAGTTTACGTATTGATACTCAAGCATCTATAGATAACAATTTTAAAGCATTAACCATACTTGATATCGAGCAATTAGATGATATGGGAACGAGATATTTTCAATCCATATTGAAATATCTTAATGTCAAACACCCTCGTTTTGAATCTAATTTTAGAAAACTCAATCAACTTGCATTTTGGTATACGCATAATGCACTTGTTCACTATGCTTCTCCACATGGACTTGAGCAATACAATGGAGCAGCTTGGGGTACAAGAGATGTATGTCAAGGACCTGTTGAATTGTTTATGGCAGCACAGCGTTTTGATATTGTGAGAGAAATCATATTAAAAGTGTACAAACGTCAATTTATTGAAAATGGTGACTTTCCTCAATGGTATATGTTTGACAGATACTACACCATTCAAGCACATGAATCGCATGGTGATATTATCGTTTGGCCACTTAGGACACTTGCATATTACTTAAAAGCAACCGATGATTATTCTATCTTGAATGAAATGTTGCCTTATATGTCTAAAGAAAAAAATCAGTTTACTGAACAAGCATCTTTAATGGATCATGTCATCAAGCAAGTTGAAACGATTCAAGCATCATTCATTGATCAAACATACTTACCTAAGTATGGTGGAGGTGACTGGGACGATACACTTCAACCAGCAAATCATGATTTAACAGAAAAGATGGTTTCAGGGTGGACAGTTGCATTACTCTATGAAGCACTTGAGCTTTTTGGTATGCAAATAAGACCATATCAAAAAGAATTATCGAATCAATATGTAACTCTTGCACAAAATATACGCAAAGATTATGAAAAGTATTTAATTGTTGATGGTATACCAGCAGGTTTCATCATATTCAATGACAAAATAGAATATTTGTTACATCCAAGAGATGAAAAGACAGGTTTGAATTATCGTCTATTACCACTAACGCGTGCGATGATAGCAAAACTTATGAAACCAGAGCAAAAAGATGTGTATGTCAATATCATTAATCAGCATTTAAAACATCCTGATGGTGTTAGATTAATGAATACTACTGTACAATATCAAGGTGGCTTAAAGACCTACTTTCAGCGTGCTGAAACAGCAGCAAACTTCGGTAGAGAAATTGGTTTACAATATGTACATGCCCATATCCGATATATCGAAGCGATGGCCATGATTGGACATAAAGATGAAGCCTATAAAGGATTATTTGAAATTAATCCAATTCTTATAAAAAAAGCAGTTCCCAATGCACTTACAAGACAAAGCAATATGTATTTCTCGAGTTCTGATGCACTATTTAACCATCGTTATGAAGCTAAATTGAAATTTAACGAACTTAAAGAAGGAAAGATTTTAGTTAAAGGTGGATGGAGATTATATTCATCTGGTCCTGGTATTTATATCCATCAGTTTATAAACCGTATCTATGGAATCAGTATCGAACATGGAGATTTAGTGATTGATCCTATGATTCCAAATAAACAAGATGGACTCACTATATATTATCAGTATTTAGGAAATCCATTAGTTGTTCGTGTTCATATAGGAGATCAAGAACCTTTATTTATGGGTAAATCTTTCGAATACGAACGTATGGAACATCCTTATCGAAAAGGTGGAATAAAAGTTAAAAAAGAACTTTTAATCTCACAAAGTTATTTAGACTTTGATGTATGGATTTAAAAAAGCGAGTTATCGCTTTTTTTCATAATCTGCAATACGTCGGTATGATATAATAAATAAGAGGTGTCTAACTACATGGAAAATATCTATTTACGATTTTATGATCAACAAACACGAAAAATTCATCAAGATCAAATAGGAATAATTGATTTAGAATTATATCCTTTTTTAGTATACGAAGATTCATATTATATGCTTAAACCAGACATTTTAATTGGAAGACTGGACCATAAAAAAACATTTGGATTCTTAAGACAAGAGCTTGAAGATGTTTATATCGATCAACGCGATTTAGGGGATGCGATGCATGATGATATCGTGCTTGTTAAAGAAGGTGTTGAACCTCGAATCATATACGTTGTTAAGCGTGCACTTACGATTATTATTGCAACCCTCAAAAAGACTCAACGTGGACTCTTTTTTGAACCTGATACCTATATTGATCGACGTTTAGAAGTTGATCCTTATGAAGGTTTAGTTCCTGGGCATGTGGTCATGCTTGAAGTTGATCATATTGATACAATTGCTATCTTTGCGCATGTTAAAAAACTGATTGGACATATTAATGATCCAGACATTAACACATTAAAAATCGTTCATGCATACGAATGGCCAGATAAATTTAGTCAAGAGGCGATGGACTCTTTGAAAGAGATTCATATTGATTTAAATAAAGAGAAGAAAGAGCGAATCGATTTAACACATGAACTCATCATAACCATTGATGGAAAAGATGCGAAAGATTTAGATGATGCGATTAGTTTAACTGTTAAAGATGGATTTTATCATCTAGGCGTGCATATCGCAGATGTATCTCATTATGTCAAAGAGGATTCATTACTCGATCAAGAAGCTTATAAAAGAAGTACATCATCATATCTTGCTGATCGAGTTATTCCGATGCTACCGCATCTATTATCCAATGATTTATGTTCGCTCAACCCTCATGAACTGAAATTAACCCTTTCATGTATGATGGTTTTAGATGAACATGCTAAAGTCATTTCTTATGATATTCAAAAAACATTTATTGAAAGTAAACGAAGAATGACGTATGATGAAGTCAATCAATTCTTTAAAACAAATATGTCATTACACGATACAGCTCTTGAACATATGCTCATTCAAATGAATGAACTTTCTCAAAAACTAAAAGTCATTCGTAAACAACGTGGTGAAATCGAATTTGAATCATCAGAACTAGGTTTTATCGTCGATGATAAAGGTCGTGTTTTAGATGTATACGAAAGAAAAACAGATGAAGCAGAAGAACTCATTGAATCCATGATGCTCATAGCGAATGAAACTGTCGCATTTCACATGTATCATGCTGAACTACCAGGTATTTATCGCATCCATGAGAAACCTGATACAACCAAACTAAGATTAGCACTTCAAACAGTAGCTAAACTTGGCTTTCCAGTTAACATGAAACAACTTGGAAATCCTAAACCTTTACAGATGTTGACAAAAAATACACAAGATACGCCCTATAGCTACATCGTGCATATGGCGCTACTACGCGCGATGCAAAAAGCGAAATATAGTGAGCAACAATCACCTCATTATGGCTTAGGTGCGAGATATTATTCCCATTTCACATCACCTATTCGAAGATATCCAGATTTAATCCTTCATCGTATGATTCATCGTCTTGTGTTAGGAGAATCTAAAAGTTTAAAGAAAGATATCTATCATTTTGAATCCATTTTGCCAGAAGTTGCACAACACACTTCTGATCAAGAAAGAAAAGCGATTCAAATGGAAAGAGATGTTGCAAAATTAAAGAGCTGTGAATACATGCAAGACAAAATAGGACAATACTTCAAGGGTCTTATCTCGCAGATGATGCCATCAGGTATGTTTATTAAGCTTGATAATGGTATTGAAGGTTTTGTTCCATTACGTGTATTAGACGACTATTATATGTATGATGAATCAAATTTAACTTTTATTGGTAATAGAGGAAAAAGATACCGTCTTGGTGATCGTGTAAAAGTTGAATTGTTAGATGTTGATTTGGCAGCCAAGAAAATGGATTTTGTCATCATCGATAAAAAACCAAACAAGAAGGTAAAGCGACATGAAAATTATAAGTCAAAACAAAAAAGCTAGACACGACTACTTCATCGAAGATACCTATGAAGCAGGGCTTAAATTATTAGGCACAGAGATTAAATCCATTCGTCTTGGAAAAGTCAATTTAAATGATTCATTTGTTACATTTAAAGAGGGTGAAGCATTTGTTAATAATATGCACATCTCTAAGTATGAACAAGGCAATCGTTTTAATCATGATGAAACCAGACCAAGAAAACTTCTTTTACATAAAAAGGAGATTTTAAAGTTGTTTTCTAAAACAAGAGAACAAGGATATACAATCATTCCTTTAAAAATATATTTACTCGAAGGATTATGTAAAATCGAAATCGGACTTGCTAAAGGTAAGAAAGATTACGATAAACGTGAAACGTTAAAAGAAAAAGATCAAAACATGCGACTTAAAAAAATATTAAAAAATAATCGGTGATGTATGGCAAGTAAAGTAGGGATTGCTCTTGGAGGTGGAGGAGCAAGAGGTTCATATCAAATCGGTATCTTAAAAGCCCTTCGTGAAGAAGGTATTTTAACTGACTGTCATCATATGTCAGGAACTTCAATCGGTGCGATTAATACACTCATGGTCATGGCTAATCTTTCATATGAACGCATGATAGAGATCTGGCTAAAAATCACTAATGAAGAAATCTATGGTCAGGGATTAGATCGTTTTAAATTAGATCGATTAGGATTATTTAGTCTAAAAGATTTATATGAAAAACTGAGTCAAGAGATTTCGATTGATGAAATACGAAAATCAAAGATAGAAGGTTATGTAACAGCAGCTAAAATCAAGAAACAATCCTTAGTTGATCAAGTCATGTTGCATCGTATGAAAAACGAAGTATTCCACTTAAACAATTTTGAAGACCCACACAAAGCTGTTTTAGCAAGTGCATCTATCCCTTTGCTCTTTGGTTCAACAGAAATAAATAAAGAAACCTATGTAGATGGGGGAACAATCAATGGTTGTCCACTTGAACCTCTCATTGATAAAGGATGTGATATCATTTTAGCTGTTCCTATTGATGGAAGATTTAAACCTAAAAAACAGGAACATTATGACATCTTACTCGTTGATTTTACAACTCATCATCTTTTTCATACCATTCCCTATGATATCTTCAGTTTTAAACCAAAATATGTTGAAGAAAAAGCAGACTATGGATATCATATTGGGAAATATATCATCAAAAAATTAAGAGATCAAGGCATATTAGATAATCAAAACCAATGGCATAAACCAGAAGGTCATGTCCGTATTGAAATAACAAAAAAAGAAGAAAAAGAACTTATGAAAGAAGGTAAAACATGGACTTAAGTATTGTAAGAGGTTTACAAAGTTTAAGAAATCCACTTTTTGACTGGTTTTTCTATTTAGTCACTCAATTGGGTGACCAAGTTGTTTTTATTTTACTTGCAGTCATTATCTATTGGACAATGAGTAAAAAATTCGCACACAAATTTGTCTTCACATTTATGATATCTGCCATTGTCAATACAGGTATAAAAGAGCTTGTTAAGCGACCAAGACCTTATATTCAAAGTGCGAGTGTCTATACGAAACCATCATGGGAAACCACAGGCTATTCATTTCCTTCAGGTCATTCACAAGCAGCAGGGGTGATTGGATATACATCTTATGATGCATCTAAAAAACTGAATAAACGGTGGATTTGGAATATCGGAATTTTCATTTTAATCTTTGTTCCACTTTCACGAATCTATTTAGGACAACATTATTTATCTGATGTTGTCACTGGTGCAATCATTGCTTTTTTCTTATCCCCATTTATATTTGCTCTTGTCGACAAAATGGGAAATGATGAAGACATTTATACGCTCATGCTTGTTCCTTTTTTCCTCTTATCCTTACTCTTTATTCAAAATGAAGTCATGTTTGTTGTAGCAGGTGGATTTGCGGGATTCTCATTAGGCTATTACCTAGAAAAAAGATATGTGAAGTATGAAGTTAAAACTAAATTACTTTACCAAGTGATTAAAGTGGTATTTGGTATAACTATTATTTTTGCTATTCGACTTGGATTAAAAGCAATCCTTCCTTACAGCTTAGATGCAGAAACAAATCCTTTATTAAGTGATTTTATTTATGATGGTATCCGATATTTCTTCATTGGATTATGGGCAGCTTATGGTGCTCCTTTGGTATTTAAATATGTCTTTAAAAATTGTTAAGAAACACTTTTCAAAATTAGCCAATCAAGAAGTATATGATATGCTTGATATTCGACTTGAAGTTTTTGTTACAGAACAGCATATCATCTATACTGATACTGATTATAAAGATCAATATAGTGATCATTACATGCTTTATGAAGGTAATCAAGTTGTTTCATACTTAAGATTGATTCATCCAGGTCATAAATATGACGAGTATTCAATTGGTCGAGTTGCAACAAGAGAAAAAGAGCGTAAAAAGGGTTATGCAACAAAACTTCTTTTAGAAGTTATGAATGACATTAAAGGCAATGCTATTCGTATTTCAGCTCAACATTATTTAAAAGAATATTATGAAAAATTTGGATTTCATGTTGTTGGAGAACCTTACATCGAAGAAGGTATTTTACATGTTGAAATGCTTTCTTTAAATAGATAAATAGATTAATGTTTAGAATATAAGTAAATGCTTTACATTTATCCATTTGTTTGTTAAAATATAAACGCAATGATCAAAAGGAGTAGTAAGATTCATGCTGATAGAGACTTCGTGGGTGGTGAAAACGAAGAGATGAACTTATGAACGCTATTTTGGGAGCAAAAGGTCAGTCGGCCGTAACGACATAAGAGGGCTAGAGATAATCTAGAACTAAGGTGGTACCGCGTAAATATTTACGTCCTTAGAGTTTTTACTAAGGGCGTTTTCATTTTTTTAGGAGGAATGTCTATGAAATACATGACAGCAAAACAAATTAGAGAAACATGGTTAAACTTTTTCGAATCCAAAAAGCATCGCATTGAAGCTTCTGGATCGCTTGTTCCACAAAACGATCCAACACTTTTATGGATTAATGCAGGTGTTGCCCCATTAAAGAAGTATTTTGATGGAACTGAAAAACCTATTAATCCACGTATGACCAATGTTCAAAAGTGCATTCGTACTAATGACATTGATAATGTTGGAAAAACAGCTAGACACCACACATTTTTCGAAATGCTTGGTAATTTTTCGATTGGTGATTATTTTAAAAAAGAAGCAATTGAATTTGGATTCGAATTATTGACAGATCCTAAGTGGTTTGGATTTGAACTTAACAAATTATATATGACTTATTATCCTGATGATATTGAAGCAAGAGATACATGGATTAAGTTAGGTGTTGATCCAAGTCATCTTATACCAAGAGAAGATAATTATTGGGAAATCGGAGCTGGTCCCTGCGGTCCAGATACTGAGATTTATTATGATCGTGGTGAACTCTATGATAAAAGAGGTAGAGAGCTCATTGTGGATGATATTGAAAATGAACGATTCATTGAGATATGGAATATTGTTTTTTCACAATATAACGCAAAACCAGGATTAAAAAGAGAAAACTACCCCGAATTACCTAATAAAAATATTGACACTGGTGCTGGACTTGAACGATTTGCTTGTGTGATTCAACAAACGAAAACCAATTTTGAAACAGATCTTTTCTATCCAATCATTCTACATACAGAAAAACTTTCAAATATCACATATGAAGGTCAAATGGCTTTCAAAGTGATTGCCGATCATATTAAAGCATTGACGTTTGCGATTAGTGATGGAGCAATCTTATCAAATGAAGGTAGAGGATATGTCTTAAGAAGACTATTACGACGTGCGGTTAAATATGGTCGTAAATTAGGTTTAAATGAACCCTTTTTATACATGCTTGTTGATGATGTAGTTGAAACGATGGGTGTCTTTTATTCAAACTTATATGAAACAAAAGATATCGTTAAAAAGCTAGTATTAAAAGAAGAACAAAAATTTCTTGAAACGATTAACGAAGGAGAAAAACATCTCCTTGATGCGATTGAAAAAGAAGGAAAAACTATCTCTGGAGAAACAGCATTTAAACTTTATGACACCTATGGTTTTCCCATTGAATTAACTGTTGAAATAGCAGAAGAACATCATGTCCAAACTGATATTGATGCATTTTATCGTGAACTTGAAAAACAAAAAGAACGTTCCAGAAGTGCGCGTGCACATCAAGGATCGATGAAAGCACAAGAAGAACAATTTTTAAATTTTTATGATCATTCAACATTTATCGGATATGACACATTACAGTCAGAATCAAAAGTCATCAAGGTTTTTGAACAAGGGATTGTCTTAGATCAAACACCGTTTTATGCAACCTCAGGTGGTCAAGTTGCAGATCAAGGTACAATCAATGGTATCAAAGTTGTTGATGTCATGAAACTGCCTAACGGTCAATTCTTGCATCATGTCGAAGGCATCTTTGAAGAAGGTGATGATGTCTTGGCTATTGTTGATCGTAAAGAACGTTTAAAAACTATTCGTAATCATAGTGCAGCACATCTTTTCCATCAAGCCATTAAAGAAATTTTTGGAAAACATGCTAATCAGCAAGGTTCGCAAGTTTCTCCAAAAAGTTGGAGATTTGACTTTAATCATTATGAAACAGAAAAAGATACGCAAATTATTGAAATTGAAAAACGTGTTAAAAAATATATTTTAGATACACCACTTGATGTCATCATTCGTCAAATGCCACTTGCTGAAGCTAAAAAAATAGGAGCAATGGCACTCTTTGGTGAAAAATATGGAGATATCGTTAGAGTTGTTGATATGGGCTGGAGCATCGAACTTTGTGGAGGAACACACGTATCAAATACGAAAGAGATTATTGATTTTGCGATATGTTCATACGAATCCATTGGTAGTGGTATTTATCGTATGGAAGGTGTTACAGGAACCGATATAAAAGCACAGGTAAAAGGGTTTATGGAGCCTTTATATCAAGAGATTGAAGTGTTAAAAGATAAAGCACATCGCATGAATCGAGAGATTACTCTACCCACCGAACCTAAGCTTATAGGATCTTATCAAGACATTTTAAACTATCGTGAATATATTTATCAATTGAAAGAAGAAATCAAGTCAATTGAGAAAGAAATGAATCGACATAAACAACAAGATGTACTCACTAGACTTGATGATTTTATAAAAGATCCACAATCAAAAAGACAAGTGATTGTTGTAGAAGACATCGATTCGAAAGTTATCAAGCAGTTAGTCGATGCACTTTATGATAAAATTAAAGCAGAAACACTATTTGTCATAAACATCACCGAACAAAAAGCAACCTTTATTTGTAAGAGTAGTTTAGAAAATGCGCATACACTCATTAAACTCGCGTGCTCTATGACCCAAGGTTCTGGAGGAGGTAAGCCTAATTTAGCTCAAGGCGGAACACAAGACCTATCACATATAGATGTAGCTATTGATCAAATTAAAAAAGAATTATGAAAACTTATTTAGGACTAGATTTAGGAAGTAAAACGTTAGGTGTATCTATCTCATCATCAGGAATTATTGCATCTGCACTTGATACATATCGATTTAAAGAAAACGATTATACTGAAGCCATATCGATTGTATTACAATTGGTTAAAGAATATCGTGTCAATTTAATTGTTTTAGGTCTACCAAAACATATGAATAATGACCTAGGTATTCGTGGACAAATTTCACTCGATTTTAAACAAAAAATTGAATCAATTAATCCTGATATTGAAGTCGTCTTATGGGATGAAAGACTTTCTACCCGAACAGCTATAAAAACCATGATTAAAGGATCAGAATCCAGAAAGAATCAAAAAATGAAAAAAGATGAGCTTGCTGCGGTTGTGATTTTACAAAACTATTTAGATTATAAAGGAGCAAAACCATGTTAAAAGAAAACCAAATGATTGTTACAAGTCCTGATGGAGTTGAATCTGTATGTGAAATATTATTCACACATGAACACAATGGAAAAAATTATGTAGTCTTTGAATTTGTAGACTCACATGAGATTTCTGCAGCTGTTTATGAACCAGGTGAAACTGAAGAAGAAGGTACTTTCTCAGATATTGAATCCGATGAAGAATGGGATATGTTAGATAAAGCTCTTCAAGCTTATTATGATGATTTAGATGCTGAAGAAGAAACTGAAGAAGACGAAGAAGAATAAATATGCTTGATGCATTAAAAGCTTATGCTATTAAACATCAAATTCCGATTATAACTGATGAAGGACTTAACTTGATAAAGTCTTTAATCAAAGAACATCATATCAAACATGTTTTAGAGATTGGGACTGCTATGGGATATAGTGCCCTTGCTATGGCATATGAAGGATGTTTTGTTGATACTATTGAAAGAGATTTAGTGATGCTTGATTTAGCAAAAGAAAATTTGATGAAGTATGATCAACATCATCACATTAACCTTATTGCAGCAAATGCACTTGAATATGAAGGACCACTTAAATCATACGATTTAATTTTTATTGATGCAGCAAAAGCTCAATATCAGAAATTTTTCGATAAATATGTACCTTATCTATCAGATGAAGGTATCATTGTCTGTGATAATTTAAATTTTCATCATTTAGATATCCATAAAGTCAATCGGAACACGCGTCAACTCATTCAAAAACTGCATCGTTTTAAAGAGTTTTTAACTCAGCATAATGATTTTGAAACGACATTTTTAGACATAGGTGATGGAATGAGTTTAACCAAAAGGAAGAAGAAATGAAGTTATTAGCAACACTTTTTGATTTAAATCAAATGAAAAATCTATCTGCGTATGTAGATGGTTTTTTAATTGGAAATGATCAGTTTGGTACACGATTAACAAAATCACATGCTACTCAAGATATGCATATAGCGATTAAAAACGCTAAATTCTTAAAAAAGGAAATTTTCTTAATCTGTAATCAAATGTTTACAGATGATCAATTAGAGTCTTTTAAATCATTTATTTCTCAGTTTGATTTAGATTTGATTGATGGTGTGATTGTTGCTGATATAGGTGCTATACAACTTCTAAAAAAACTTGGATATGCACATAAAGCAATCTATAATCCAGAAACACTTCTTACAAACAGTTATGATGTCAATTTTTTAGTTGATGAGCATATTTATGGTGCATACATCGCTAAAGAAATCACACTAGAAGATATTAAAGAGATTGCTGCTACAAAGAAACTAAAACTGTTCATGGTAGGTCATGGGCATTTAAATATGTTTTACAGTAAGCGACAACTCATCGATAATTTTATGGATTTTAATGAAGAAGAAAATATTTACCATAATCGTCAAGACTTAAAAATTATAGAAGAAAACCGAAAAGAAGATCCTTATCCTATCTTAGAGGATCAAGCTGGAACTCACGTATTTAGAAGTCAAGTATTTTCTAGTTTGTATCATTTAGAAGAACTTTCTCCTATTATCGATTATTTAGTCATTGACTCTATTTTTAAAGATGACATGTATGCCATTACAATTGCAGCATTATATAAAGAAAGATTCATCGATGAAGAACTTATTGAAGATTTGAAAACGAGTTATCAAGAAGTTTGGGATGAAGGATTTTTATACAAAAAAACGATTTACAAGAATAAGGGATAAATATGATTGAATTACTTGCTCCTGCAGGGGATTTGGAAAAACTAAAGATTGCACTAATGTATGGTGCTGACGCTGTTTTTATTGGTGGTCAGGATTTTTCACTTCGTGCAAGAGCATCTAATTTTAGTATGGATGACATTAAAGAAGCTACTTCATTTGCTCATGAAAAAGGGAAAAAAGTGTATGTCACAACTAACATTATTCCTCATAATGAAGATTTAGATGGACTCATCGACTATTTAAAAGCTCTTGAATCATGTGAAGTTGATGCCATTATTTCTGCATCTCCTTATATCATTGATATGGCGATTAAACATACAAAACTAGAGGTACACTTATCAACACAACAATCTGCAATGAATGCTGAAACCGTCAACTTTTGGTACCAAAGAGGCATTAAACGTATCGTTTTAGCACGTGAACTTGATAAACATCAAATTCAAAAACTCATCTCTAAAACAGATGCTGATATTGAAGTTTTTATCCATGGTGGTATGTGCATGTCCTACTCTGGACGATGCTCATTATCCAATAACATGACTGATCGTGATGCCAATCGTGGTGGTTGTGCTCATTCATGTCGATGGAACTATGAGCTTGTAAGTCAAGATGAAACTATTTCAGAGCATACATTTTCAATGTCTTCAAAAGACTTAGAAGCACTAGAACAAATTCCTTTTCTCATCGATAGTGGCGTCAAATCATTAAAAATCGAAGGACGTATGAAAAGTCTTCATTATATTGCGACTGTTGTATCTACTTATCGGAGATTAATTGATGATTATTTAAAAGATAGAGCGATTAAAGATTTTGAACCTTATATGATTGAACTTCAAAAAGCTGAAAACCGTCTTGCTTCTCATGGATATCTTGAAGGTTTACCAGGCGTTGAACAACAACTCTATCAGATGAGAAGTGAGAAACCAACACAACTCTTTATTGGATTGGTTCAATCATATAACATCGATACAAAACAAGCAATTATTGAACAAAGAAATTATTTTGAAATAGGTACTGAAATCGAAGTGTTTCATCCAAACGGTAGTATTTCATCCTTCACTTTAGAAAAAATGACTGATTTAGAAGATGTTATTGTTGATGTAGCAAGACATCCGAAACAAATATTGAAAATAGACATTCCAGTTGCTGTTGAGCCATATGCGATGTTACGTAGAAAATAATGGATATATATGTAAAAAACAATCAATCGATAAAATATAAAATCGAGTATAAGGCGATTAAAAACACCTATTTTAGAATCAAAGATGATTATGTATGTATCACATCAAACAAGTATATTTCAAAAAAACAGATTTTATCATACCTCGATTTACGTTTTGAAAGGTTTCATCGTTTGATTTCAAAACAAGAAGTTTTTGATTCTCCTCATCACATCTATTTGTGGGGTAAGAAATACTCATTTTCTTACTCATATGGTCGATTTTCATATCAGATAAGTGAAAATGAAGTCATCTCTACTTCAACCAAAAAAGATGCTAAAGAAGTGAAAAAACACATATATGCACAAGAGATGATTAAAAAACTTCCAACTCTTCATCCTATCGTAGAAAAGGTCATTCAAAAAAAAGGTATATCCATACTTCCTATACGATTGAAATATCTTAAATCAAAATACGGGTCTTATCATCGAAAACATCATGAAATCACACTAAACACATTTTTAGCAACACTTAAAGAAGAAATGACTTTATATGTCTTGTTTCATGAGTATGCACATGTTCTTGTTTTTAATCACTCAAAAGATTTTTATAATCTTTTAGGTGAATTTATGCCAAATCATCGCATTTACCAAAAAGACCTGAAAAAAATAGCAATAATTTAAAAATTATAGTATAATAATGTAGAAATTTAAGGAGGTACACCAATGGCTGTAAAACAAATGTTTCAACTGACTCAAGAAGGTGTCGATAATTTAAAAACTGAACTAGCTTATTTAAAAGACGTTAAACGTCTTGAAAACTTAGAAGCTCTTAAAGAAGCAAGAGCACAAGGCGACTTATCTGAAAATGCTGATTATGATGCCGCTCGTAATGAACAAGCTCGTATTGAAGCAAGAATAGCTGAAATTGAAAACATCATCAAAAATGTTAAAATTATTAAAGCAAATCAAGAAGATATCGTTAATATTGGTAAAACAGTAAACGTACGTTTTTTAGAATCTGGAGAAATTAAAGAATTTTACTTAGTTGGTAGCATCGAAGCTGACCCACGTGTTCGTAAAATTTCAATTGAATCTCCCATTGGAAAAGCGATGTTAAATCACCAAGAAGGTGATCTTGTTGAAGTGAAAACAGAAACAGGACGCATTTTCCAAATTGAAATCGTGGATATTAAGTAATGGCACTGTATCAAAAATGTATTCCAAGTGATTATGTCACATCCATTTTTGACATCGATTATAAACAACTGCAAAAGCAAGGAATTAAGTCCTTGTTTTTTGACTTAGATAATACTATCATCGCATATGATGAAAACGAATTATCTGAAAAACATATCGCTTTTTTCAATAAGCTAAAAAAAGAATTTAAGTTAGTTATTATATCAAATAGTGGCTATCAAAGAGTATCTAAAGCATTACATCAATTAGATGTTTTTTACGTATATCATAGTGCAAAACCAACTAAAATTGGGTTAAAAAAAGCTTTAAATATGGTTCAAACAAAAAAAGATGAAACCATATTGATAGGTGATCAGTTGATGACTGATGTTTTAGGGGCGTCTCGATTTGGTATCACATCGATTTTAGTTAAGGCAGTAAAACGTAAATCAGATCGATGGATGACTCGGATTAATCGTCTGTTTGAAAAAGCTGTATTAAAGAAAATCATGCGAAAAGAACCTGCTTTATATGAGGAAAGGTTATTAAAATATGTTAAAGGAGAATAAGTGTAAAGGTTGTGGTGCACTACTTCAAACCAGTCATATCCATCAAGTGGGTTATGCCTTATCCCTTGATCATACCTATTGTCAGTCGTGTTATCGTCTACTTCATTATGGAGAAGGATCTCAACACTTTCATCCTGAGGATTTGCCAAAACTACAAAGTGATGCATTGATTTTTATGATTTCATCGGTATTACACTTAGATTTACTTTTTAGTTATCCGGTTTATCGTTATCAACCAGATGCTAAATACATATATATCATTAATCAAATAGATCTTTTGCCCAAAAGCACGAATCTCGATTTACTCATCAAACATATCACTGACCAAGCCAACAAGCAACATATTCCATTTACAGACATTATATTGATGTCTGGTAAAAATGAGCATGATCTTCATCATTTAAAAGATTATATTCGATCTTATAAGGAAAAACACATCTATTTAGTAGGTGTTCAAAATAGCGGGAAAACAACACTGTTTAAAGCATTAACGAATTCAACAGAAGCACTCGCTTTTAAGAAAGCAGGCTTAACTCAGCAAGCTCTAATCGGATCATATGAAGATAAGACGATTTATGATTTACCAGGTCTTTATCAAGAAGGTTATCTCCATCAATTTTTACCGTATGAAATATATAAACGACTTATTCCTGATCAAGAAATATATCCAAAGATTTACCAACTTAAGAAGAACCAAAGTCTATTCTTAGAAGGACTTATCGCATTTTCAGTGTCAAAGAATGTCAATATAACACTCTATGTAGATCGACACATCCACATCCACAAAACGAATCATTTACGAATAAAACCACTATTACTTGAAAAAGAAAAGCATTTTCAAATTTATGCTGAAGCATATGCAGAAAAAGCATTTAAAATTCCTGAAGGTAAATATCAAATCACATTTGCAGATATGGGATTTATGCATGTTGTAGGTCCTATGACACTATCATTTTTTATTCCACATACGATGCATCTTTCCATGACGGAGGCACTTTTTCAATGATTGAACACATAAAAGAAGTCGTTTTTAAAAAGTTAATCAATCATCCAAAACGCTATGAGCATGTGATAGGTGTTTATGAAACAGCGATAAAACTAGCACATCATTATCATGTGGATGAAGAAAAAGTAGCTATAGCTGCACTTTTCCATGATTATGCGAAATATGACACCATCGAAGATCAAATCGCTCATCTTGAACTCAAAGTCATCAAGCATTACACAGAAACACCTGTCATGTATCATGCATTTGCAGCAGCATACTGGCTAGAAACCATTTTTCATATAAAAGATCATGACATTTTAAACGCCATTCGCTACCATGTTTGGGGTAGAAAAGAGATGTCGATGATTGAAAAAATCATTTTTATCTCTGATTATTGTGAGCCTCATCGTGAATTTGATGATAAGACAATGATCTTTGATTTAGCAATACAAGACATCGATCTTGCATGTGAATACTGTATGAAACTCACATATGAGGATGTCATTAACAAACATAAGACACCTCATGAAGATCAAATCAATGCGTATACTTATTATAAGGAGGTAAACCGTGGAAAAATTAGATAAAATTATTCAAACCCTAGAGGATTTAAAAGTCAAAGATTTAGCTGTTTATGATTTTGAAAAAACATCACCTTTTTATGATTATTTTGTGATAGCAACAACCAATGAAAGACAAGGTAATGCTGCCATCAATTATGTTAAGAAAGCTCTTTTAGCTGAAGAGATTAAACATGTTGAAGGTAAGGGCGGAAGTTGGGTTTTAATTGATTGTCATGATGTAATCATTCATTTATTCAGAGAAGAAGATCGAAAATTTTATGGATTTGATCAACGTCTACTAGGCGTTAAACGTATTAAGTAATGTTTTCAAAAATATATGATGCTTTGATGTCAGATGTTGACTATCATCTGTTATTTCAATGGATCAAACCATACATCAAAAACGATTCACTTATTCTAGATGCTGGTTGTGGCTCAGGATATTTACTTTGTGAACTTCTCAAAGAAGGTCATCAAGCCATTGGTATTGATCTTGATTCATCCATGCTATCCTTAGCTTATGATCGTTTAACGTCAATGCATCTACCTATTCAACTCTACTTGCATGATTTAAGAAAACCTTTAAACGTTAAGGTAGATGTCGTATTGATGATGTTTGATGTCATCAATTATTTCAAAGGGATAAAAAGCGTTTTAAAACATGTTTACCAAAGTTTAAATCCACAAGGTGTTTTTATCTTTGATGTATATAAAGAAGATATTAAAGACGAATATAATCAATATATCGAACATGAACTTGATCCATTTGAATATATATGGCAGATTTCTAAAACAAAACAAGGTATCAAGCACCAATTTACTTATGAAGGAAAAACAGAAATCATTCATCAATATATACATTCAATGGATTACTATCAACATTTATTAACAGAAATTGGTTTTCAATATCAGGTATTATCAGGACCTGATTCAAGAAAAGATTACATCATAGCCTACAAAAAGTAGGCTATTTTTTTTTAGAGTAAAACCACATGTAATTCGCTAATATTATGTGGAGGTATCTTATGAGACAAGGTATGATCATAACAGTGTTATTAACATGTATAGGGATGTATTTGCTTTACCCAAAACAAGAACCCATGGATTTATATCATCAAGGAGCAGTTGATATTCATTCGTTTACGGTTGAGGTTTCTGGTGAGGTATGGTTTCCAGGTGAGTATATTTTTTATGAGAGTATTACTTTGGGTAAAGTAGTCGAATTTTGTGGAGGTTTTACTGATTTAGCATCTACAGAAAACCTTAATCTATCTATGACGATTTCTAAAGATCGAAAGATTGAAATACCTAAATTACTAGAAAAAGCGGAATTACCTATTCAAAAAGTAAACATTAATCATGCGAGCTTTTCTGAATTACTTAAAGTTCCGCATATGACAGAATCAAGAGCTGCTCAGTTAATTATTTATCGAGAAACACATGGGCATTTTACGGATCTAGAAGATTTAATTTTTGTTAAATATATCGGAGTAGTTACCCTTGAAAAAATTAAGCCATATCTTTCAATCTAGTGATTTCCATATTGAAGGATTTGGACTTTTACTCTTTGTTTTAGGGTTTCATTATGTATGGATATGGCCTTTACTGTGCGTATATCTATGGAAGCTTAGAAAGACAATAAAGCTTTCTTTTTTTCTGATCATCTGTGTACTCATCACTTTTAGATTTGCATTTTTTCAACAAAAAAAGATTGATGATATGATTCATCAAATCGGTATAGTCACCCGTATAGAAGATAGTGTATACCAAGACATTTACACTGTCAAATTTGATTATTATTTATTAAATATATATGATAAAAAAGACAGCTATAAAATAGGCGATCAGTTGTTAATTAGAGGAAATGTCCAACGTTATAGATCAAGAACAGTTCCCCATGGATTTGATCGATATCACTACTATCTATCTCAAAATATCCATGGATATATCATCAACCCTGAAGTTCAAAAACAAGATAGAACTTTTTCGATATTATCTTATCGTTATGCATTATTATCAGATTTTGATCACTATCAATCTTATCCATGGATTCAATCACTTATATTTGGTCAAAGAATTCAAAAAGATGAGATATCTATATTTAAGCATTTAAATATCCAATTCCTATTACAGGCTTCAGGACTTCATATTTTTATTTTGGTAAATATCATTAAAAAGATATGTTTATACTTAGATGTCAGCTATCATTATCAAGTCATGATTTGCGGACTGATATATATACTCTTTTTTTACTTGCAGCAATTTGATATGGGAAGCATGCGGCTATTATGTATGTTTTGTTTAGTTCATCTAAACGATGTCTTTAAGTGGCGTTTAACAAAGTTAGACCTCATTCAAGTTGTGTTTATCATCATGCTTATATGCAATATTCATTGGTTATACCATGTTGGATTTCTCATTTTATATATCATCTTAAATGTAATTGCACTCATAACTCCAATGATCAAACCATATGATTCATTGATGAAAAGGATGATCATCAGTTTTACCATTACACTTTTTGTATGTCCTTTCACATCATCTATTTCTTTATTTACAGTCATCTTACTACCACTATTTACATTTTTACTTACAGGTCCTCTTTTTATGATGGTAGTGTTGACCCTTTTCTTCAATTTTTTAGATCCAATTACCGCTTCTTTATTTGCACTTTTCTCAAAGGCTTTACTTCAAATAGATAGACACAATATCTACATTCCAATCCCATCATTATCTAACTATCTCATCTTCATTTATATCATTTTACTCATCTATACATTTCGTTCAAAAACGACTTATCATTTTGTACTAAGGTTAACATTGACGTTACTTATTTTAATGATGCCTCGTATTCAACTTCATCTAGATCCAACGATTAAAATCTATTTTCTTGATGTGGGACAAGGAGATGCTATTTATCTTTCATCACCTCATTGTCATCTTTTAATTGATGCACACTCACCCTCTTTATCCTTCTTGAAAGACCACGGTGTAACATCTTTGGATTATTTAATTCTTTCACATAGTGATGAGGATCACACAAAGAATGCATATGACATCACGCGTCAATTAAACGTTAAGAAGCTTATTTTGAGTCCTTTTGATAAAAATCATAAACCATATCCGACTTCGATTCAGCATGCAAAAGCTCATGATCATATCACCTGTGGTAAGGTGTCTTTAGAGTTTTTTTCTCCTACGAAAAGATATGATTCAGATAATCATCATTCGCTTGTCTTTAAGATGATTATTGGGAATTTGTCGATTTTATTCACTGGAGATATAGAGCAAACAGTCGAATCTGATTTAGTTCGAACGTATGGAAATCAATTATCTTCTGATATCTTAAAAGTTCCTCATCATGGCTCTATATCTTCATCAACAGAAGCATTTATCGATGCAATAAATCCATCTTATGGCATCATCTCTGTTGGAGAGTTTAATCGGTTTAAATTTCCAAGTGAAGAAGTGATTCATCGTTATACGATGAGAGGAATTAAAATATATCGAACAGACACGCATGGAACCATTGTATTACATTATCAACAAAAGAAAGAAAAATGGACGTTTCATCTACCATATTTACCGTATGTTTAGTATAATATAAGTAACAGTCTGGAGGCATGATTATGGCCGAAGCCATTTACGTATTTTACTCAAACAATGAATTTTTATTAAATCATACTGTTGAAGAGAAGGTTGCTGAATTAAAAGTTGATCCTTTTAATATTGTGCGCTATGACATGCTAGAAAGCACATCTGATGATGTTTTAGAAGATCTTCAGACGGTTTCTTTTTTTGCTGAACAGAAAGTGATCATTGTTAAAAATTTAAATCAGTTAGAAAAAGAATCTGAATCGACCCTTAATATGTGGGTTCAATATTTAGAAAATCCAAATCCAGATGTTATTCTTATTGTGGTATTAAATGAATTGATGTCAGATAAAAATCCGATAGGTGAAGCATTATTTAAATATGCTTTTATCGAGAAAATTCGCGAAATGGATAAAAAAGAATATCCGGAATTTGTTAGAAACATGTTTAAAAAATTTGGATATACCATTACAGACGATGCAATTGAATCATTACTTGAACGAACAAATCTCGATTTTACATTGATGAGTCAAGAAGCTGAAAAGCTTATGCTGTTTGCTTATGATACGAAAGAAATTCAAGAAAAAGCAGTTTTATTGTTAGTGTCCAGAAATCTAGAAGAAAACATCTTTGAATTGACTAATGCTTTATTATCTAAAAACCAGGCTAAAACGATTGAGATTTTTTATGATTTAGTTGCACGAAATGAAGACCCTTTACGCATTCTTAATAATATAGTTTCAAAAGTAAGAGAACTCATGCATACGAAACTATTAATAGAAAAAGGTTATCGCCAAGAGCAAATAGCTGAGCATTTTCATATTAAGAGCGGAAAAGCATACTACTTAGTTAAGAATGCTCAAGGTATTCCTTTTGTACAACTTGAAAACCATTTAAAGAAACTGTCAAAATTAGACTATGATATAAAGAGTGGTAAAATTGATAAAAAACTAGGTCTCGAACTCTATTTGTTAGGAGCATGACATGTTAAATCAATATAATAAAATCCTCGTTTTCGATTTTGAGACGACAGGATTATATGCATATACAGATCAAATTATCGAAATTGGTGCCCTTCTGATTGAACGAGAAGGTCTTTTTGAAACGGAAAAAGAATTATCTATTTTACTTCAAGCAGATAAAAAACTACCTGATGTGATTAAAAATATTACAGGTATTACAGATGAAATGCTACTTAGAGATGGTGTACCACAAGAAGTCGGATTTAGAGAATTATTTAACCTAATTGATCAAGATACTTTATTATGTGCCTATAATATCCAGTTCGACTTATCTTTTTTACTACACTATATTAAAAAGTATCATAAAGTTACATATACATTTAAACAAGACATTTTAGATGTGATGGCACTTTTTAAAGACCGTCATCCATTTCCACATAAACTTGATCAAGCAGTTAAAACATACCAAGTAGACATACCAAATACACATCGAGCACTTGATGATGTGAAAGCAACCTATGAAGTCATGAAAAAAATGGCAAGTGAACAAAACAATTTAGAAAAATATGTTAATGTCATTGGGTTTAATCCAAAATATCGTATAGCAGATGCTTCAAGACTACCCTATGTTAAATATATCCCACAATATGGTGGTCGTAGAGAAATCGAAAAAAGCTAAAAAAAAAGACACATCCGAGATGCATCCTTTATAGGGTATTAACCAATTGAGCCAAACTTGATTTATGTCTTGCAACAAAATTTTTATGGAACATTCCCTTAGCAAGACCTTTATCTAATTTCTTATGAGCGAAAGATAATAATTCAGAAACTTTTTCTTTTTCATTAGCTGCTACAGCACGTTCCACAGCTTTTATAGCGGTTTTGACAGATGATTTAAAAGAAGCGTTGTGTAAACGACGTTTTTCATTGGTTTTATTACGTTTGATTTGTTGTTTGATATTAGCCACAATTTCACCTCCTATTATGCGCAAACCTATTGTATCAAAACCACTTTAAAAATGCAACAGTAAACACATAAATATGGTAAAATAAATTTATACAAGTAAAGGAAGTTATTAACCTATGACAACAGCAAACAAATTAACTATTCTACGTGTTTTAATGATTCCAATCATGATTGTTTTTCTTTATATAGAGCCTTTAAAGAAAGATATTGGATTCCTAGACATGCAAATTCATACCTTTGTTTTTGCGATTTTATTCATTATAGCATCATTTACTGATTTACTTGATGGATATGTGGCTCGAAAATTTAACCAAATCACAACATTTGGAAAATTTTTAGACCCTATAGCAGACAAAGTTCTTGTCATGGTTGCCTTTTTATTCTTAATGCTTGAAATGCCTAATCGTGTTCCACTTTGGGCTGTCATGATTGTGATTATACGAGAGTTTATGGTGACAGGCATTCGACTTTTAGCTGTTGAAAGAGGAAAAGTCATTGCAGCTTCTCCTTATGGGAAAATCAAAACAGCGACAACGATGGTTGCATTAATCTTCTTATTATTTAATGATTTTATGCTACCAACGCTCATAGGTGATATGTTATTCTATTTAGCTATTTTCTTTACAGCATTTAGTGGAATGGATTACTTATTAAAAAATAAAGCCATTGTATTTGAAAGTTTATAAAAGAAAAATCAAACACATTTATCTAGTATAAGACGGAGGTGCACTACATGGATAAAGATAAAAGAGCACAAGCCTTAGAGGCTGCAATGAAACAAATTGAGAAACAATATGGCAAAGGTGCAATCATGCGTTTAGGCGATGAAGCCGATAGACATATTGATGCAACACCTACTGGATCACTGGGACTAGACATCGCTCTAGGTATTGGTGGATATCCAAGAGGTAGAATTATCGAAATATATGGACCTGAGTCTTCAGGGAAAACAACACTTGCACTTCATGCAATCGCTGAAGTTCAAAAGCAAGGCGGATATGTTGCATTTATTGATGCTGAACATGCACTTGATCCGAAATACGCTAAAGCATTAGGCGTTGATGTTGACAACCTTATTTTGTCACAACCAGATACAGGTGAACAAGCACTTGAGATTGCTGAAGCTTTGATTCGTAGTGGATCAGTTGATGCGATCGTCATTGACTCAGTTGCTGCCCTTGTTCCTGAAGCTGAAATTAATGGAGAGATGGGAGATTCACACGTGGGTCTTCAAGCACGTTTAATGAGTCAAGCCATGAGAAAACTTTCTGGTGTCATCTCTAAAGCGAATGCAACAGCTATTTTTATTAATCAAATTCGTGAAAAAGTAGGCGTTATGTTTGGTAATCCAGAAACGACTCCAGGAGGGCGAGCGCTTAAGTTCTATGCTTCAGTTCGTTTAGAGATTAGACGTGGTGAACAAATCAAGAATGCGACAGATATTATAGGTAATAAGACAAACATTAAAGTTGTAAAGAACAAAGTTGCACCCCCATTTAAAAGTGTATCAGTCGATATTATCTATGGAGAAGGAATCTCTAGGACAGGTGAACTTGTTGACTTAGCGACTGAACTTGATTTTATACAAAAAAGTGGTGCATGGTTTGCTTATCAAGGTGATAAAATTGGACAAGGAAGAGAAAATGCTAAAACATATTTAGATTCTCATCCGGATATTTATCAAAAAATTAATCAGCAAATTTTAGACCATTATAAAATCACTTATCAAAAATAACCTAAACAAGATTGAGTCATTGATTCAATCTTTTTATTAAAGCATATTACAAAAAAATAGCTTAAAAACGTGTATAATAATTCTGAGTGATTATAATAATTATAAGGAGAAATATCAATGATAAAAACATATCAAGAGACATTTTTAGCATATCTTATCAAAGAAGATAAAAAAAGTGCCGTTGAATTTGCCTATCAGCTTTTAGATGAAGAGACCCTAACCATTGAGCAATTATATTTAGAACTATTGGCACCTTCTTTGTCACAGTTCTATTGTACGGAACAAGATGAAGACATTTGTATTTGGAAAGAGCATTTTAGAACGTCAGTTATCAGAACAATCCTAGAGATGAGTTATGTATTTATTTTAAAAAGATTAAATCAAATCAAAAAAATAAATCGAAAAATTGTCGTCATGACCCCTGCGTTTGAATACCATGAGATTGGAGCGATTATCAATACACATTTTATGTTACTTGAAGGCTTTGATGCAAACTATATTGGAGCAAACACTCCAAAAGCTGAGATTATTCAAGCCATTCGTGCCTATCAACCGGATTATGTTGCACTTTCAGTCACCAATCCATACAATCTTGTCATCACGAAGCAAACAACAGATGAAATTCGACGCTTTTTCCCTGAAGTTAAGATCATTTTAGGGGGTCAAGCATTTCATGACCAAAAGGCATTAGAATCCATATCATATGACTATATCCTCCAATCCTTAGATGATTTGAAAACTTTTGCTAAGGAAGTGATGCCATCATGAAATTAGCACTACACATTGCTTGGCGTTTTTTATCCTCAGCAAAAAGACAAACACTTATCATTGTCTTAGGTATCGCTGTTGGAGTTTCGGTCCAAGTTTTTATTGGATCATTAATTAGTGGATTACAAAAAAGCTTAGTTGATACAACTATTGGATCATCATCACATATTACACTATCAAAAGAAGATTTTGAACTCATCGATGACTATGAAACATTAATAGATGATTTAAACACTGTAGAGGGGTTATCCGTGGTTGTCCCTACCGTGACACTTCCAGAAGGTATTTTGACACGTGGACTTATCACTAAGGAAATACTACTACGTGGGTTTGATTTATCACTTGCTGAAGAAATCTATAAGTTTGAAGACAAACTAACAGATGGAAGTCAAATGCCAAGTCAACCTTTTGAAATCATCCTTGGCATTGGATTAAAAGATGCTCTCGGAGTTGGTATTGGTGATGAAATCGACTATGAACTCAGAGGAGTACCTCAAACATTTACGATTGTTAATTTCTTTGACTTCAAAGTCAATGTTATTAATCAAACATGGGCAGTAACAACTCTTGGAACGGCTCAAGTCGTTTTAAACAGTCCTTCTCTTACCGCCATCGAAACACAAATCAAAGATGTTTTTGAAGCAAGAAGCCTTGCAGCAAAATTTGGTGAAACATATAGTGCACAAGGGATAGAAGTCAGTAATTGGATGGATTTAAATGAAGAGCTTTTATCAGGTTTAAATGGTCAATCGACGTCCTCAACCATGATTCAAGTATTCGTTATTATTTCAGTTGTACTCGGTATTTCATCCGTTCTAGCTATAACAGTTTTACAAAAGTCAAAACAAATCGGTATCTTAAAAGCGATGGGAATCAAGGATCGTGATGCATCATTTGTCTTCTTATTTGAAGGTTTTATTCTCGGAATTTTTGGAGCTATCGGAGGTATATTCTTAGGCCTAGGTCTTCTCTATTCCTTCCAAACGTTCGCACTTAATCCAGATGGAACGCCTGTTGTGCCTTTATTTATTGAACCAAGTTTCATCATATTATCTGCATTCATCGCATTAATCGCATCTACGCTTGCTGCGTTAATACCTGCCATTAAGAGCTCTAAACTAACTGTCATCGAGGTGATTCGAAATGCGTAAGATAGTTGAACTTAAAAACATAAATAAGATCTATGGTGAAAAAACACAAAACCCAACACAAGTCGTATTCGATTTAAGTCTAGACATAGAAGAAGAATCGTTTAACTCAATCATTGGTCAATCTGGTAGTGGTAAGTCGACCTTACTTAACATTCTTGGAACACTCGATAAAGCGACATCTGGTCATGTCATTATTAATGGTAAAAACACTCAAAATATGAGTAAAAACGAACTATCCACATTGCGTAATGAAACCATTGGATTTATCTTCCAGTTTCACTACCTGCTACCTGAGTTTACAGCACTTGAGAATGTTCTGATGCCCTATAAAATATCAAAAAGACCGATCACACAGGATGTGTTGAATCGAGCAAATGAACTTCTAGAAATTGTTGGATTAACAAAAGTTAAAAACAATCTGGCCGTGAACATGTCAGGTGGACAGCAGCAAAGAGTAGCGATTGCACGATCACTCATCAACAATCCTAAGATTATCTTAGCTGATGAACCCACAGGTAATCTAGATAGTGACACGACAGAGCAAGTTTATACATTACTAAGAGAGATTAATAAACGTTTTAAAACGACATTTATCATCATTACACATGATCGACATATTGCTGAAAAAGCAGATCGTATCATTGAAATTAAAGATGGTCGAATCAACTTAGATATTCAAAAGATTAATTAAACAAAAAAAGGTCTTGTATCATTTGATACGAGACCTTAATCACTTTTATACAAGAGGGAATACTTGTCTAGGATTAGCTTTTGATAAATCAAACTGTAAATAAAGGGTTTTATCAACAGGTGTGCTGTTTTCTACCACTTGATAAATTACTCTTAAGTATAAATGGGGAGTCTCTACTTTAACAAGAGGTAGTGGTTGTTTCGGTAGGCGATAATTAAATTGAATCAACACATTATTTGCATTAGGCACAGTTTGCAAAACTGCAATCGTTGGTCCTAATTGTCTAATTGAAGTCCAATCTGTTTGAAGAAGAGTCGAAACGCTCATTTGATTAATCGTTTCTCCTTCATTTGGTTTGTAGTAGATTCTAAAACGATAACTACCGTAATCAAGATTACCACTTTCAACATTAAGATAAGGGATATGGAGTTGATCCCACATAATAAATAAATCAAACTCATTATTTAAATCTTCAATTTCATAATAAAATTGGCTATTTAATGTGAGTTTATCAGGATTAATTTTGCGATACTTAGATATAACAACCGTTTCATCTGTTTTTTCAGCATCAAAATAAATTTTTCGATTATTAGCAAATGAACCAATGTAAACAGCTGCAAGTAAAGCAAGTGGAACTATTATAATAAAACTTAAAGCGACGATTTTTAAACGATATTTATGAATCCATCCCCAAAATCCTAATTTGACAGGTGCTATTTTCTTTTTCATGTGATTTATGCTCCTTTATGATGTTCATTTCTTATTATACATGAAAAACGGAAATTTCAAAGAAAAAACAAGAAATCAAAGTCGTTTCTTCATTGACTTAAAATCGCATTTTAAGGTATAATGTTAGAGTATGTAGATAACATGCAATTTGAGTTAATCAATTGTTAAAAATAAAATAAATGGAGGTGTTAGAATGTTATTACCTGTAGCATTCAATGGATTAGAAATCATCATCTCCGTTTTGCTAGGAGTCCTTGGGTTTGTAACTGGTTACTTTATTCGCGTTTGGCAGCGTGAAAAAAGTTTAAAGCAAACAAAAGAACTCACCGAAAAAATTGTTGAAGATGGTAAAAAAGAAGCTGAAAAAGCTAAAAGAGAAAGTGTACTAGAAGCAAAACAAGAAATATTTGCGTTACGTAAAGAATTTGATAATGATATGCGTGAACGCAGACAAGTGGTACTTAACCTAGAAAACAAAGTATCACAACGCGAAGACACATTAAATCGTCGTGCGATTCACCTAGATAAGCGTGAAGAAACCTTAGCACTACGTGAAGAAAAGCTCGAAGAAAAAAGAGAACAACTCGAACAATTAAATAGCAAAGCGGAAGAAGTATTAAAAGAACAAGAAGAGAAATTAATGGAGATTTCCGGTTTATCAGTCGAAGATGCACGTAGCATCATTATGTCACGTGTGAAAGAAAGTATGTCTGATGAGATTGCAAATTACATTAAAGATGAAGAAGAAAGAGCTAAAAACGAAGTTCAAAATCGTTCGAAGCAACTTTTATCACTTGCCATTCAAAAATATGCAAGTGAAACAACAACGGAAAGAACAGTCTCTGTTGTTGATCTGCCAAATGATGAAATGAAAGGTCGTATTATTGGTCGTGAAGGACGTAATATTCGCACCATAGAGGCATTAACCGGTGTTGACTTAATTATTGATGACACACCAGAAGCTGTCGTTTTAAGTGGATTTGATCCTATTCGTCGTGAAATCGCTAAACGTGCTTTAAGCACATTAGTGTCCGATGGACGTATTCATCCAGGACGTATTGAAGAAGTTGTCGAAAAAGCAAGAGTTGAAGTCGATATGTTCATACGTGAAGCTGGAGAAGATGCAGTTTTCAAAGTAGGTATTGGACGTATTCATCCCGATTTAGTTAAACTACTTGGTCGTTTAAGTTTTAGAACAAGTTATGGTCAAAATGTGTTAAAACATTCGATTGAAACTGCATTTCTAGCTGGTAAATTGGCTGTTGAAATCGGTGAAGATGAAATGCTTGCTCGTCGTGCAGGATTACTACATGACATTGGTAAAGCTGTTGATCATGAAATTGAAGGTGGACATGTTGAAATAGGTGTCAACATTGTAAATCGCTATAAAGAACCTAAAGAAGTCGTTGATGCGATCGCTTCACATCATGGTGATAAAGATGCTGAAAGTATTATTGCAGTCTTAGTCGCTGCAGCTGATGCTTTATCAGCAGCTCGTCCAGGTGCAAGATCTGAATCAATGGAAAATTATATTAAACGTTTGGAACAATTAGAAGCAATTTCAAACGAAATTCCTGGTGTTGAAAAATCATTTGCTATTCAAGCTGGACGTGAAGTCAGAGTGCTTGTTAAAGCAGAACAAATTGATGATTTATCAACCTTTAAGGTAGCTCGTCAAATCAAAGAACAAATCGAAGAAAAGATGACATATCCTGGAACAATTAAGGTGACTGTTATCCGTGAAACACGAGCAACTGACATTGCAAAATAAGAGGCTTCGGCCTCTTTTTATTAGAAAGAAGTGAATGTATGAAAGTTTTGTTTATTGGTGATATTTACGGCCGCCCCGGCTTAGATATGCTTGGTGAGCATATCCATGATTTGAAACAAACCTATAAACCTCATATCATCATCGTTAATGGAGAAAATGCCGCTAACGGTCGTGGGATGACACTCAAAATTTATAAAGAATTGATGAGTTTAGGTATTCATGCCATTACAATGGGAAATTGGGTTTGGGGAAATAGAGAGCTCTTTGAGTTTATCGATGGATCAAACATTGTAAGACCCATTAATTTTCGTGAAGCTCCAGGTAAGGGGTATTTAACAATCAATTTTAATGGCAAAAAACTCTTAGTCATTAATGCTTTAGGTCGAACGTTTATGAATGCGAATATGTTGTGTCCTTTTACAACAGTTAAAGAGATTATTCAAAGTGAACAAGCTGACTACTCATTTGTTGATATACATGCTGAAGCGACATCTGAAAAAGTAGCATTAGGTCATTATTTAGATGGGATTGCATCTGTTGTGATTGGATCACATACACACATTCAAACAGCTGATGAAAGAGTCTTACCACAAGGAACACTATATATGACAGATGTTGGAATGACAGGTCCACTCAATGGTGTTATTGGTGTAACAAAAGAAATTGTTTTAGACCGATTTTTGAATGGTTTTTCAATACCTAATGAGGTTGCACCTGGTCCAAGACAGCTCAATGCAGTCATGATTGATTTGGCTAAAAAAACAATAAATAGAATCCATATAGAAAGCGAAACAGTATAAAGCATACTGTTTTTTCATGTATAATGAAAATGGTGATGAAATGAGCGCACAAATAGATATTGAAAAATATTTTAAACCTGACTTGAAAAAAGCCAGAAAAAGAAGTAAAAAGACAATCGAAGAATTGTCCTTCCGGTTAAGTGATGCACATGCAAAAATTGGTGTTCATAAAACGTATATGATACATACATATGGATGTCAAGGAAACGAAGCAGACAGCGAAACAATGGCTGGTATTTTAGAATTAATGGGCTTTACAAAAACACATCAAGAAGAAGAAGCAGATGTCATATTAATCAACACATGTGCTATTCGTGAAAATGCTGAAAACCGTATTTGGGGTGAATTAGGCAGACTTAAAGCATTTAAACGTCAAAATCCAAATTTGATTTTAGGACTAGCTGGATGTATGCCACAAGAAGAAAATGTCGTAGAACGAGTATTAAAAAAGTATCAACATGTTGATATTATTTTTGGTACACACAATATCTACAAACTACCTGAATATATTGAAACAGCCATGTTTTCTAAGGAAAGAGTTGTTGAGGTTTACTCCCAAGAAGGAGAGATTATAGAAAACTTACCAAAAGTTCGTAATCATCAATTTAAAGCATGGGTTAATATTATGTTTGGCTGTGATGAGTTTTGTACATACTGCATTGTCCCTTATACGAGAGGTAAGGAACGATCAAGATCAAAAGATGAAATCATTAAAGAAGTTAAAGAACTCGTTGACTTAGGTTATCTTGAAGTTACTTTACTCGGACAAAACGTGAATGCATATGGAAAAGATGTCAAAGATAAAGACTATACATTTGGTGATTTATTACGCGATTTAGATCAAACAGGCATCAAACGCATACGTTTTACAACCAGTCATCCACATGATCTTGATTTAAAAACCATGGAAGCCATGAGAGATTGTAAAACAGTGATGCCATTTTTCCATTTACCTGTTCAATCAGGATCAAATGCAGTCTTGAAAAAGATGAATCGTCATTATTCGAAAGAATCATACCTAAAAGTTCTTAATGAGTTAAAAATGACTGTTCCAGGTATTTCGATTACAACAGATATCATTGTCGGTTTTCCTGGTGAAACGGATGAAGATTTTTTAGAGACATTAGATTTAGTTGAAAAAGCTGATTTTGAAGGTGCATTCACATTTGTTTTTTCTCCACGTGAAGGTACACCAGCAGCAACATTTGAAGATCATACACCTGAAGATGCTAAAAAACAAAGGCTATATATACTCAATGATAAGATTAATCAGGGATATTTAAGAGGTAATTCAAGGTTTTTAGATCAGACAGTTAAAGTCTTGGTTGATGGTGTCTCTAAATATGATGATACCGTCTTAGCAGGATATACTGAACACAACAAACTAATCAACTTCAAAGGAGATCCTTCACTGATTGGTCAAATTGTTGATGTTAAAGTGACACTTGCAAAAACATGGTTCTTAATGGGTGAACTCCAATGAGTGAAAAAGAAAAACTCATTCAAATGATCGAACAAAATGAAGATATCAAACGATATAAGCAGATTGAAACATACATCAATGAGAATAAAGAGATTAAGCAAAAAATGAATCAGCTTAAAAGTATTCAAAAGCAACTCGTCAATGCAAAGCATATTGGAAAACAAGAAGCAGTCAATCAATTTCAAGCTCGCTATGACCAACTATTAGAAGAAATTGAAAACTATCCACTCATGTCTGAGTATATGGCTTTACAAAGCGACATCAATGAAATGATTCAATCCATTCTAGAAATCATTGAGCAAGGCATTGAAAAGGAAATGGAAGTATAACCGCGAAAACAAGCCCTTTTCACCCAAAAGTATTTAAAAAACTTGTAAAATTTTATAAAACATTGTATTATGAATACAAAGAGTTCATATGGAGGTATGTGTATGCCTAAACTAACAAGAGACAGTCAAATCACTGTTGGAAACAAGGAGTTACAAATTGATGATGTTTTAAAAACACTCATCTTTTTACCAACTAATCAAATTAAGAAATACTTTATTGATCTTGGTTTGACCATTCCAAGAGAATTAAGAATGTTTGTCTTAAGAGAAGTTCTTAGAGAACGTGTGATTGAGACAAGAAAATCAAGGCTTACACTAGCAGATGAGCTCAATTACCGACTATCATGGTTCACTGAGTTTTCTGAGACTCAGTTAGAAAATTTGATTCATTTTTATGATGATCGTCGTTTAGAAAAGGATTATCTTGAAGAACTATGGACAGATATTTTATCCTACATGGTCGATAAACAAGTTCCTTCTAAAGACATTAAAAAGCTTGTTGATTTAAGTATTGCTCATGTGAAGACTGTTGGTTTAGAACTACCCAACATGAAGACATATAATCGTGATTTAAAGGACTTATTCTATGACTCATATGGACGAATTGATGGATTAGCACCATCTAAATTTAGACCGGTATTATTTAAAAGTTCTACATTATCAGAAATTCGTGATTTAGGATCTAAATATGATGTTGATGTTCCTAGAAGACTTAAGAAAAATGAATTAGCTGATATCATCATCAAAGAAATTAAAGAACGTGGTGAATATACAGAAGAACTAGATGCTAGTATTCGAAATATGTCTGTCATTGTTATGCAACGTTATGCAATTGATCACGATATTAAAGCATCTACTGAACTTAAAAAAGAAGAGATTATTGAATATATTTTAGCAAACGCTAAAGAAACGAAAGAAACATACTTCGTTCCATCTTCTCCAGCAGCATACGAAAAAGAAATTGAAGAAGTTGAAGCTGTCGTTGAAGAAGAAACACCTATCGTAGAACCTGTTGTTGTTGAAACAAAAGAGGAAGTTAAAGAAACAATAACTGAAGAAATTAAAGAAGAAGTTGTCGAAAAAGTGGTTGAAGAAGTTAAAGAAGAAGCTGTGATTGAAGAACCTATTAAGGAGGTTCCAACTCCAGTGATTGAAAAACCAGTCAGACACGAAGTACGTGAAGTTCAATCCGTATCAGAGGTACAATTTGTTCAACATGTAAATATTACAGAGCTTATTGAAGAAATCAAGCACTTAAAAGAAGCTGTTGAAAGATTGACACATGAAAAAGCTCAAGAACCCAAAGTGGTTGAAGAAATCGTTAAAGAAGAACAACTCCCAGTTGAAAAGTCAGCAAGTGGCGTTGTCATTGAGCAAGGTAAAGCAGATGCTATCGTCATTAATTCTGCAGAATTTATTGGAAATCCTAAGGATCTAAAGAAAGTCGTTAGAAATGATGAAGCGATTGAGCGTGAACGTTTTATTGAACAAAAGAAAGCTGAAGAAAAAGCGAAGATAGAAGCTGAAGGAAAACCTGAAAAATTACCTGGTGAACTGAGATTCTTTGGCAAAATGTTTAAATACATAGGCATTGGTTTACTCAAAGTCTTGAAAGTCCTACTTAAGATTGTCTTAGTTGTAGCAATCATCGGTTTGATCTTATTTGTGATTTATGGAACTGTCACATATTTTGTTCAACTTGATTTCTTAAACAGTTTCAATAACACATTGAACAATATTAAGATCGGTCAAAAAGGATTGCTTGAATTCTTCCACGACTTAATTGAATCACTAGGACTCTAATTATACTTTAAAGGGGGCAACCATGGAACAACAAAAATATACCCCAATGATGCAACAATATCTTGAAATTAAAGAAGACTACGCAGATGCGATAGTCTTTTTTAGATTAGGTGATTTCTACGAAATGTTTTTTGATGATGCGATTATCGCATCCAAGGTTTTAGAAATCGCACTGACTTCTCGAGAAGCAGGTGCTAAAGTGCCTATGTGTGGAGTTCCTTACCACAGTGTCAAGCCCTATATTGCTAAGCTCATTGAAAAAGGATTTAAAATCGCTATTGTTGAACAAGTGACAGAACCAGGTAAAGGATTAGTCAAACGAGAAGTGATTCGCTTAATTACTCCAGGCACTGTTTTAGAAGAAGGCATATTAGACGAACAATCAAATAATTTTATCGGTAGTATTTTACTCACTGAAAAGGGTTATGCATTAACTTATGTTGACATATCTACAGGTGAAGCATTTATCATTGATGGTCTTCAAAAGAAGGATGCACTTGATCATATTTTTAGTTTAAAAATGAAGGAAGTTGTTGTTCCTAAACGTTTTGATGATCAGATCATCGAACGTTTAAAAGAACAAGATATTTTAGTATCTCCTTGTGATGCTTTTGATATCATTGAAACTAAATATACGCATCATTTAGCACGAGAACACAAGCGAGCTGCATCTCACTTGCTTCATTACCTAAACGATACACAAAAACAACATGTCATTCATCTTATGCCATTCCAGGTGATTCATCATGTCGGTCAAATGAAAGTCAATTATCGTGTTAAAAAACATTTAGAAATTGATGAATCATTGACAAATCTAAAACAAACAACACTCTTACACTGGTTAAATCAATGTCAAACAGCCATGGGATCACGTTTGTTGAAATCCATGTTAAATCATCCATTAAATGACATGAAAGAACTGAATCATCGTTATGACATGATTGAGGCTTTCTCACTTTATCAGCCTCGTGAAGGTGTCATTCAAGCATTAAAATATATTTATGATATACATCGCATTGTTTCACGCATAGCATTTCAGACAGTTAATGCAAGAGATTTATATCAGCTCAAAGAGACATTAGCTCAAGTCCCACTACTTATCGATTCGTTAACCTTATATCAACAAAAACCGATTGAGGAAATCATTTCCCACATGAATCCACATCAAGAGTTGATGGCATATTTAGAGAAAGCAATCCATCCAGAACCACCACTCACATTAAAAGATGGTGGGATTATTAAAGAAGGATTTAATTCAACACTTGATGAGTTAAGAAATATTGATGCACACGGAAAAGAGTGGCTTGACAATTTTGAAAAAGAAGAGCGTGAAAGAACGGGTATTAAAAACTTAAGAATTGGTTATAACCGTGTGTTTGGTTATTACATTGAGATCTCTAAAGGTAATGCTGCTAACGTTAAAGATGAATTTGGATATGAAAGAAGACAGACGTTATCAAATAACGAACGCTTTATTTCACCGGTCTTAAAAGAAAAAGAAGATGCACTCCTTCATGCTAAAGAGCGCAGTATGACACTCGAATATGATTTATTCAAAGAGATTAGAGCTTATGCAGAAAACTATACCCACTCCTTACAGCTGTTAGCGCATCAAATTGCTTTAGTGGATGTATTTTTAAATCTAGCTATGCTTGCTGAAAAATATAATTATAAAAGACCCATCTTACATGAAGAAAGAAAAGTGTTTATTAAACAAGGTAGACATCCTGTTGTTGAACATTTCGTCACATTTGTTGAAAATGATGTCATCATGGATGATGGAGAAATCTTTTTAATTACAGGTCCTAATATGAGTGGTAAATCGACTTATATGCGTATGTATGCGATGATTGTTTACATGGCTCAAATAGGTTCATTTGTCCCTGCTAAGGAAGCGCATCTACCCCTTTATGATGCGATTTATACCCGTATTGGTGCATCTGATGATTTATCTGGTGGAAAATCAACCTTCATGGTTGAAATGGTTGAATCAAATGAAGCTTTAACATATGCTACTGAAAAATCACTCATCTTATTTGATGAAATTGGTCGAGGAACTGCAACCTATGATGGCATGGCACTTGCACAGGGCATGATTGAATACATTCATGAAAAAATAAAAGCGCAAACGTTCTTTTCAACACATTATCATGAGCTCACAGTACTTGAACAAACGCTACCTCGTTTAACCAATTTATGTGTGAAAGCTAAGGAAGAAAAGGATACGATGGTTTTCCTACATCACGTCGAAAAAGGCACGACAGATAAATCATATGGTATCCAAGTCGCATCGCTTGCGCATTTACCTAAAAACTTAATTACACGAAGTAAACACATTTTAGAAAAACTTGAACAAAAAGAAAACAAAGTTGTCTTAGATTTATTTAATTACAACGCAAAAGATGATCAAATGAATGATTTTATCGATCCGATTAAAGCATCGATTATTGAGGACATCCAAAAGATTGATATTAATCAAATGACGCCTTTAGAGGCTTTACTTCTGATCAAACACTACCAAAGTCTCATCAAATCCAAAACATAGGTGATTTATGTCGTTTATTAAAATTCTTGATCCCAAATTAGCGAATATGATTGCTGCTGGAGAAGTTGTCGATCGTCCAGCTTCGGTAGTCAAAGAGCTAATTGAAAATTCAATCGATGCAAAAGCTTCCTCGATTAAGGTCGAAATTTTTGATATGGGCATGACATCCATCGTAGTGACTGATGATGGCATCGGTATGGACTTAGAAGATTGTCATCTCGCGTTCCAACGTCATGCAACATCTAAAATCAGACAAGAAATAGATTTATCACATATATATACACTTGGATTTCGTGGTGAAGCACTTGCTGCCATATCATCAGTTTCTAAAGTATCATTATGCTCACGTCAACAGGATGCTTTAGGTTATGAAGTGGTTTATCATGGTGGTCATCTCATCGAAGAAAAATCAGCTTCTATGAATGTTGGAACAAAAATCTCGATTTCAGAGCTTTTTTATAACACGCCAGCTCGATTTAAATACATCAAATCAGATCTTGCAGAGAAACAAGCTATCATTGATATTTTTGATCGTTTAGCACTTGCAAATCCTAAAATACGCTTATCTTTAATGATGGATGGTAAACTCATCAAAGAAACATATGGTCAGGGTGATTTATTCGCATTAATGAATCAAGTTTATGGATCTGTTGTCACAAAAGATATGACAATCATTCACGAAAGGATACAAAAAATGCATGTATCCTGTTATTTAGTATCTCCACAAATCAATCGTTCAAAGCGAAAAGATATCTCTATTTTTATTAACGGAAGATATATCAAAAACTATGTTTTAACTCAAGCAGTCATTGATGGATATCACTCATACTTGATGGTGAATCGTTATCCGATTGCATGTATCTATATCGAGATGGATCCTCAATTAGTAGATGTTAATGTACATCCTCAAAAATACGAAGTTAAATTTGTCAATGAATCACTTTTAGCTTATTCACTTGAGACACTGATTCAAAAAGGATTAAACAAAAAATCACATCCGATTATGGAACCAAAAGCAACCCTCATTGAGGAAGAAAAAACGAATTATATACAACCCTCATTTACATTTGAAGAAACACTACTCGTTGATTCAACACAATTAGAATCAAGTGATCAACACATCGAAAAAATACCTATGTTAGAATATGTTGGTATTTTAGCCGGCACATATCTTTTATTTCAAAATGAACAAGGCTTATACTTAATGGATCAGCATGCAGCGATGGAACGTATTCGATACGAACATTACTATCATGCTTTAGGTAAAGTTTCACAAACCACTAAAGCCTTGATTGTCAGTTACCAGCCATCGCTTATGCGTCATGATTTCCTTTCGATTAAAGAAAAAAAGAGTGAATTTGAGCAATTTGGTTTTTACTTCAATGAGCAGTTTGAGTTAACACATATACCAACATGGCTTAGAGATGATGAAATAGACTTATCGTTAGAACTTATGGTTCAAATGCTGAGTGAAGATAAAAAAATAGATCTTTCTAAACTAAGAGATCACTTAGCAAAAGATATGAGCTGTAAATCTTCCATTCGTGCGAATCAACGCATCAGTCGTAAAGAAATCGATCACTTACTGCATAAACTTCGGTCGTGTGAAAATCCCTATACATGTCCACATGGTAGACCAACACTCATTAGGTTATCTCATTACGATATCGAAAAAATGTTTAAGCGGGTGGTTTAATGAAAAAAGTCATTGTCATTGTAGGACCTACTGCATCAGGAAAAACTGCTTTATCCATTGACATCGCAAAACATTATCATACTGAAATCATCAATGGTGATTCAGTTCAAGTGTATCAAGGTCTAGACATCGGGTCAGCTAAGATTAAAGAGTCAGAAAAGCAAGGTATAAAGCATCACCTACTTGATATATGCTCTACTCATAAGTCTTATTCCGTATTTCAGTTTCAACAAGATATTAGGCAAATTATAGCTTCACAAAAGCTTCCACTCATTGTAGGTGGAACGGGTTTATATATCAAAGCTGCACTCTATAACTATGAATTTATTGAGCAAAAAAGAGATGATACATTTGATGAAAAAATAAAGTCAATGTCCAATGAAGAGCTTTATCAGAAATTACTAGCACACGATCCAAACATCATCATTGATGCAAAAAATAGAAGAAGACTTTCAAGAGCTTATGAACAGGCACTTCAAGGTCATCCTCGATCTGGAAAAAACAAAAAAGATGAGCTTCTTTATGATGCACTTGTGATTTACTTAGACCTTCCAAGAGATGTATTAGAAGAGCGACTCAAACAAAGACTTAATAAGCAATTGGAACAGGGCTTTATTGAAGAAGTTCAATCTCTTCGAGATCAAAATCTCCATATCGATGCGATAGGTTATCGTGAACTTGATTTCTTTTTATCAGGTGAAATGACACTAGATGAAGCAAAAGATGCTATTATAAAAGTATCAAAAAAACTTGCAAAGAAACAAAAAACATGGTTTAAAAATCAAATGAATCCAATTATCATCGATGCACTTAATCCAAATCTTAAAGAAGAGGTCATCAAGCAGATTGATTCATTTATAAAGGAGTGACGATAGATGCGCATATTTCTAATCGGAATGCCAGGATCAGGAAAAACGACGATAGCAAGACATCTAGCAGAAGCTTTAAAATACACTTATATTGATCTAGATGGGTGGATTGAGAGAGATGCTTTAATGTTTGTTGATGAAATTTTTGATCGTTATGGTGAAGACAAATTTAGAGCTTTAGAAACAAAAGGGTTAAAAGAATTGCCTGAAGACAACATCGTGGTTGCAACCGGTGGTGGTATTGTCATTAAAAAAGAAAATAAAGAGCTCATGAAGGGTTTAACCTTTTTCTTAGATACGGACATAGAAGTCATTCGAAAAAGACTTGAAACCGATTATCAAAGACCACTTTTAAAAACGAAAAGTTTAGAAACACTTTTTGATGAGCGCTATTTGAAATATCAAGATTTTGCGACAGCAGTTGTTAATAATAACTATGATATTGATCAAACCGTTAAAGTGATTTTAAATTATATAAAAAATGAGGAGTATCGATGAACATTTTAGTCCTGCACGGCCCTAATTTAAATATGCTTGGAAAGAGAAATCCTAATCAATATGGATCATTTACACTCGATGAACTTTATGAAACAATCTCAGACCAATATCAATCCATTGATTTTACATTTTATCAATCCAATTATGAGGGTGAGCTCATCGATGTCATTCATCAAACGATAGAAGAAGGTGGGTTTGATGCCATCATCATTAATCCTGGTGCACTCACACATACGTCAATCGCACTTAGAGATGCTTTAGAGATGGTGAACATTCATAAAGTTGAAGTTCATTTATCGGATTTATCAAAAAGAGAACCCTTTAGACAAATAAACTACATCAAGGATGTATGTGATCATTCGTTTATGGGCAAAAAAATGGAAAGTTATTTTGAAGCGATTGATTATTTACTATCAAAACTTGTTGTATAATTGATTGTCTTCATGTATAATAGTAACGGTCAAAACTAAAGAAATTAGAGGATTCACACATGATAAGTACAAATGATTTTAAAACAGGACAAACAATCGTCCATGAAGGAAATATATACTCAGTCATTGAGTTTATGCATGTTAAACCTGGAAAAGGTGGCGCATTTGTCCGCACGAAACTAAGAAACTTAAGAAGCGGTGCTGTTATTGATTATACGTTTAATGCAGGAACAAAAGTAGAAAGAGCTCAAATTGATAAGCACATGATGCAATATCTATACGCAGATGGAGATAAGCATGTTTTTATGAATAATGAATCTTATGAGCAAATTGAGATTCCAGCAGCTCAAATCGAATACGAACTCAAATATATAACAGAAGGTATGTCCGTTGAAGTTATGTTTTATAACAATTCAGAAATTTTAGGTGTCTCATTACCTGATAAAATTGTGATGGAAGTTAAAGAGACCGTTCCTGGTGTAAAAGGTGACACGAAGACCAATGCGATGAAGGATGCGATTATGCAAACCGGATTGCTTGTCAAGGTTCCCATGTTTATCGAAGAAGGCGAAAAAATCATAGTTAATACAACCGATGGTTCTTACGTTTCAAGAGACAAATAATTCAAAAATGATCAAGCATCGATGGATGCTTTTTTATTTAAAAAAAGTACAACTTTTTAAAGATGAGTATTTAAAAATATGCTATAATAAGACAGGTGAAAAAAATGGATAGATTACAAAAGGTTTTAGCCCAAGCAAATATAGCATCTAGACGTAAATCTGAGTCGATTATTTTAGAAGGTCGAGTCAAGGTTAACGGTGAAGTGATTAAAGAACTTGGCTTTCAAGTGAATCCCTCTGATCAAATTGAAGTTGATGGAGAAAAAATTGAAAGAGCTGATCATCTCTATTTTTTACTGAACAAACCAACAGGCTATGTTTCAACAACAAAGGATGAAAAGAATAGACCAACTGTCATGGATTTACTATCTGATGAACATAAAAAAGTGAGATTATATCCTGTCGGTCGACTTGATTTTGATACAGCAGGATTATTATTAATTACAAATGATGGCGAATTGACGAAGCGATTGACTCATCCTCAGCATGAAATTGAAAAAGAGTATTTAGTTCGTGTGGATGCCATCGTCATTCGTAAGAAGATTGTTGAACTAAGAAATGGTGTCATCATCGATGACAACTATAAAGCTAAACCAAAGGAAGTACGCCTTCTTGAACTTGATAAACAAAATCAATCATCACTATTATCGATGACATTAGTTGAAGGAAAAAACAAGCAAGTTCGTAAAATGATTCAAGCAATTGGACACAAAGTTAAAAAATTGACACGCATTAGATATGACTTTTTAACACTTGAAGGAGTTGAAAGAGGAACCTACCGTCCTCTTAAGATTCACGAGGTTAAACAACTCTATGCGCATTCAATTCCAAAAAAATAAACAATATCATAATAGTAAAATATATGTTATAATAATATTTGGTACGGAGGAATAAAATGCCTGGATTTAAATTAGCCATTGATGGACCAGCAGGATCAGGGAAAAGCACCATAAGTTCTTTAATCGCTAAAAAAATGGGATGGACGCACATCGACACAGGTGCCATGTATCGTGCAGTCACACTACAAGCTATCGAACTTGGGATCGATTTAAATGATGAACGTGCGTACAGTTTTTTAGAAACCTCTTATATCCATTATGACTATGATAAAATATTTATCAATCAACGAGATGTAACAGAAGATATTCGTACAGATGCTGTTACAAAAAATGTATCACTAGTCTCAAGCTTTCCATATGTTAGACGAAAACTTGTGGATCTTCAAAAAAGAGCCGCAGAACATGGTAACATTGTGATGGATGGACGTGACATTGGTACTGTTGTACTACCACATGCAGATTTGAAAATCTTTTTGACAGCAAACGTTGAAGAACGTGCAAAAAGACGACTTAAAGAAAACATCAAAAAGGGTAAAGAAACAGAAATAGAAAAGGTCATCAAAGATATTGCGACGCGAGACGAAAAAGACTCAACACGTAAAGAATCACCTTTACGTATGGCAGACGATGCTATTATTCTTGATACAACCCATTTAACCATTGAAGAGGTGGTTAATAAAATTATAGATATGACCGACAAAAAGGAGAACAAACGTGGATATTAAGACATTAAAGGTAGGCCAAATTGTAGAAGGTACAGTCATTAAAGTAGAAGAAAACACAATCTGGTTAGATGTACAATACACTACTGAAGGAAAAATTCATTTAGATAATTATGACAAACCAGCACCATTAACATATCATGGTTTAGTCAAGGTTGGACAAAAAGTGAGAGCTAAAGTTCAAAAAATTACGGATGATCCAGCTCAAATTCTTTTGTCACGCTTACCTCTTTTAATTGAAGAAAAATTCGAAAAAATTCAAGAACTTGCTAAATCAGGTGAAACTGTCAAGGCTAAAGTTCGTCAAATATTAGATAAAGGACTTGTCTTATCTTACTTAGAAAATGAAGTCTTTCTACCTTACAGCCTATTAGATTTTGATTTAGTTAAAGAAAAAGATTCTTTGAAGAATAAGACATTAGAAATTCAAATTGTAGAAGCCCAACAAAAAGGTCGCTCAAAGAGAATTGTTGCTTCTCGTAAAGCCATTTTTGAACGTGAACGTCAAGCAGCATATGAAAAGCGCATTGAACAACGTACTCAAGAACTTGAAAACATCAACACGGGTGATGTTTTAACAGGTACTGTCGATAAAATTGAACCACATGCAGCAACCATTCGTTTCGATCATGTTGTTGGATTACTTCGTATTTCACAAGTCTCTCATCACCGCATTGAAAAAATTGATGATTGTTTAACATTAGGTCAAGAAGTCACCGTTAAAGTCATTAAAAAAGAAGGCAATCGTCTTGACCTTTCAATGAAAGCTTTACAAAAAACACCACACGAATTATTCTATGATGAGCATAAAGTTTCTGAAACGATTAAAGGAAAAGTTTTTCAAAAACTTCCATTTGGTATTATCGTTGAAGTAGCTAAGGATGTTCGTGGATTACTCCATCGTAATGAATTCTCATGGAATCCAAATGATAATTTTGAAAACTATGTCAAAATTGGGGATGAAATCGAATTATCAATTCTATCACTAGATCCTAAAAAAGAAAAAATTGCATTATCTCGTAAAGCATTACTTGATAATCCATGGAAAAATGTCACAATTAAACGTGGAGATATCGTAAAAGCTTTAGTTAAATCGGTTTCTAAGGAAGGTTTACAAGTTGAAGTTCAAGGTGTTGAAGCCGTGATTCCTGCGAATGAACTTTCTAATGAGAAGATTGGTAAACCAGAAGATTATTTTGCAGCTGGTGATGAAGTTGAAGCCATCGTTTTAGAAGCTAGTAAAGATACATGGTCGATGAAGCTATCTATCCGTCGCATCTTAGAACAAGCTGAACGTGCATCGTTTGAACAATATTTAGCAGATGAAGAAGATGATTCAAATGCAACGCTTGGCGATTTATTCAAAAAAGAACTTAACAAAAAATAATTATAAAAGAAGGTTTTATTATGCCTTATAAGGTGGCAATTGTCGGCCGTCCAAATGTCGGAAAGTCTAGCCTGTTCAATCGTCTTGTTGGCCACAGACTATCGATTACTGATGATCAAGCTGGTATCACGCGAGATCGTATCTACGCGAAAGCTGAATGGTTGACTAAGAACTTTAGAGTCATAGATACAGGGGGCATCGACATTGGCGATGCTCCTTTTTTAAATCAAATCAAAGCACAAGCAATGGTCGCAATGGATGAAGCAGACGCGATTGTTTTTGTCGTAGATGGTAAAACAGGATTAACCGATAGCGATTATTACATTGCAAAAATGTTGTATAAAACTGAAAAACCAGTTATGCTAGCAGTAAATAAGATTGATGATGTCGCTCAACTACAAAACACTTATGAGTTTTATGCATTAGGTTTTGGTGAACCGATTGCTATAAGTAGTCACCATGGTATTGGGATTGGTGATATACTCGATCAGATCATCTCGCATTATACGGATGATGATCTAACCTATGAAGATGATGTCATATCATTTTCAATTGTTGGTCGGCCTAATGTAGGTAAATCATCTTTAACAAATGCGATTTTAGGTGAGGAAAGAGTGATTGTATCAGAAATATCAGGAACAACAACTGATGCGATTGATACACAATTTAAAAAAGATCGTAAACAGTATGTTGTTATTGATACAGCTGGTATAAAAAAACGCGGAAAAATCTATGAAGATGCAGATAAATATTCAGTCTTACGAGCACTTTCTGCACTAGAGCGTAGTGATGTTGCACTTTTAGTCATTGATGGTGAAGAAGGTGTGATTGAACAAGATAAGCATGTTGCAGGTTATGTAACTGATTATGGTAAAGCGGTTGTTATCGTCGTTAATAAATGGGACGCTGTTGAAAAAGACGAAAAAACCATGAAAAAAATGGAAGAAAAAATTAAAGAAGAATTTAAATTCTTAGATTATGCCGAAATTGTCTTTATATCTGCTAAATATAACCAACGTGTTCACACCATTTTTCCAGCACTTAATAAAGCATTTGAAAATTACAACAAGCAAGTTCAAACATCAATCATTAATGATTTAATCAATGATGCAGTCGCAATGAACCCGACACCTATTTTTAATCACGGTAAGGCACAATTTAACTATGTCACACAAGTAGCCATTAAACCCCCTACGTTTGTTCTTTTTGTGAACAATCCAGATTTTGTTCATTTCTCATACTTAAGATATCTAAATAATCAAATTCGAAGTGCTATTGATTTTACTGGCACACCTGTAAAACTCATTTTAAGAAAGAAGGCCTGACATGAAAATAAGTATTATTGGTGGAGGCGCATGGGGGACTACCCTTGGGCAAACACTCATCGACAATGGACATGAAGTTCTTATTTATGATTTAAATCCAGAAGCTGTTAAAAAAATAAATGAGCATTATCATCCCTTCTTTGATACAGTGTTACCATATCAAGTGGTTGCAACAACAGATATTAAAGAAGTGGTCAATTTTTCAAATTATTTCTTACTTTCTGTACCAACCAAAGCAGTTCGTTTTGTTTTGAAAGAATTAAATCCATTATTGGATAAACCTTCAGTGTTTATCAATGTTTCAAAAGGGATTGAACCACAAACCTTAAAACGTGTCTCTGAGATTGTTGAAGAAGAAATTGATTCATCACATCTCAAAGGTTTTGTTGTCCTAACGGGACCATCACATGCGGAAGAAGTCATTTTAAGAAAGTTAACCTTATTAGTTAGCTCGAGTAAAGATCCTAATTTAGCAAAAGAAATTCAATCGATCTTTTCAAATGATACCTACTTACGTGTCTACACCTCTGGGGATTTAATTGGATGTGAAGTCGGTGGAGCGATTAAAAACGCAATTGCAGTCGTATCTGGTATATGTACGGGTCTTGGATTAGGAGAAAATGCACGTGCAGCAGTTATCACACGTGGCATTATTGAAATTGTCAAAGTCGTTGAAATCATGGGTGGAAAGCGAGATACAGCTTTTGGTCTTACAGGTATTGGAGACTTAATTGTCACTGCATCTTCTGAGAACTCTAGAAACTTTACTGCAGGTAAAAAAGTGGGACTTGGTATACCGATGGATCAAATCTATCAAGAACAAAAACAAACCATTGAAGGCTTTCGAACCATCGAAGCGATGCACGATCTATCCATCAAACATCATATTGAATTACCTATGGTAAATGTGGCATATGATATTTTATTTAACGGACTTAAGGTTGAAGAAGGCTTACAAAAATTACTTTCAAGGAACTTGAAATCTGAAGATTTTTAATAAAAATGCTTTACTAAGCCAAATATTTATATCAAAAAACATAGAAAATTTGCATTTTTTAAGTTTTATATGATACAATTTAAGTAACTTTAAAAGGAGGATAAATAATGAACAAAACGGAATTAATCGCTGTTGTAGCGAATCGTGCGCAAGTCACACAAAAAGTAGCTGAAGATGTACTAAAGGCATTCACAGATACAGTATCTGAGACATTAGGAAGACGTGGCGAAAAAGTTGTTGTAACAGGTTTTGGAACTTTTGAAGTAAGAAATCGTGTGAAAAGAACAGGTAAGAATCCTAGAACAGGTGAGCTCATTACTGTACCTGAACAAAAATCTCCCGCATTTAGAGCAGGAAAACTATTAAAAGAAGCAGTTAAATAAGAGATTTTAAAGAATGTCTAGCCGTCGTTAGACATTTTTTTATGAAAAAAGACAAAAATCATATAAAATAAGGGTAGAGGTGATTGACATGAGCATTTTTCTAAAAGCTGTAGAAAACCAATTAGAATATGTCAAACTTCATATGACACATTTAGAAATGGTAGATGAAAAAGGAAAAAGTCTACTTCATTATGCTGTCTTAGGAAGTGCTATGGATGTCATCAACTATCTACTTGATCAAGACATCAACGTCAACTTAGTTGATGCCCATGGTGAAACAGCCCTTTTTGACTGTGCTCGCAAAGGAAAACTTGACATAGCTAAGCTTCTTATCATGAAGTTTGCTAATGTCAATATAGCCAATCGACAAGGTGAATTACCGATTCACTTAGCAGCTCATAAAGGCGATTTGAATATGATTAAGCTACTGATTGAAACCGGATCATATTTAAATAAGAAAACATTTGAAGATAAGCTTCCCGTACACTATGCGATTGCTGGTGGTCGTTTTGATGTGATTCAGTTCTTATTGAATGAAGGTAAACAAACATGGTTTATTAAAGATACATATGGGAATACATTATTGCATCATGCAACAAAGACCTCATCGATTCAAACCATAGAACTGTTGCTTAATCAAAATCTAGATCCAAATGCACTCAATGACCAGTTTGAATCTCCTATTTTTAATGCAGTACGTTTTGGAACCATTGAAACCATTCGTCTACTTTTAGCATCAGATGCATATATTGATATTCACAATAGACGATACGAAACACCGATGGATACAGCTATGATTTTCGATAAACAAGATATCATGAAATACTTAAACGATTATATGATTACCCCGAAATATGAAAGACTTGTTCAAAAACAAGCTCTATCACTAGCCGTCTTAAATCGTGATCATGTTTATTTAAGAAAGCTTATTGAAAAACAAACTCCGATGAAAAAAGACCGTTTACAAAAGACAGCCTTAGATTATGCCAAGGAATACAATTTAGGTCTTTGTGTAGGGCTACTGAGGGATGTCGAAGTGAATGGAAATTAGAGACTATAAAGCAAAAATGCCCAGTTGGGCATTTTTTTCTATAAACATCGTTATTTATGATACTTTTTAGCGTAACCTTTTGGTTTACGATGAACATCAAAGATTCCCCAATGTTTTTCTGGTTCATCAGGTTGATTCGAACCTTTCCATGGTTCATCAAATGCTTCAAATAAAAACATCGTTATTTTTTCTTTTTTACTCCATTGATCAACTGCATCTAAATACGTTTTTTGATGCTGAATGGTTGCTGCTCCTTTAAGCATTTTTCCATCGTCACCTGTCGTCCATCCATATTCAGTGAAAATGATTTGTTTTCCAGGAAATGCTTTAACATTATCTTGATAATCCTGAATCGTATAATCTAATGCTTTTTCTAAGGGAACCTTATTCCACATCGGATAAGAATGAATACTAATAAAATCAACTTCTTTAGCTATAACTTGTCCTTTAGTACGCCAGTAATATGCTCCTTCACAAAAGCTAACGGGAACATCTGTCTTTGTTTTTAAATATCTAACATGTTCAGCAATCGTTTCAGGAGACATTAAATTATGATGCCAATCAGATGTGGATTCATTACCTACAGCAACTGCAAGCATGTGTTCCTTATATTCATTAGCCAATTTAGCTAACATATCAAGTTGTTGATAGTTTTCAACTTTATGTTTTTTAATAGCCTCATCAGAATGCAAACCACCCCAAGGACAGTTAGGATTACTTATCTCACCCTTAGGTTCAACACCGAGCATTAATTTTAAAGGTAACTTATGATCTCTTATAACTTTTAATACGGTTTGTGCATGCGTATATGGATCATACATACGAATGTAATCAAAATGCTTTGATAACATTGTTAAATCTTCTAAAACCTCATCATAAGATGGGTAAATTTTGGTTATAGGACTTTGGTTTTCTCGATAACCTGAATAGCATATAGCTCTACCAAATGGAATCATATGTTTATCCTCCGAATCCAACGAATATAAAGATTATTGAAATTAAATTACTAAGAATATGTACTGCTAAAGGTGCAAATAAATTTTTGTTATTTTTAAGGTAAATGTATCCAAAGACAAAACCCATAACAAAATAGACGATACCATTAACAATTGCTGTTTGAATGGATGTTTCACCAAGTAAGTGGATGGCTCCAAAGGTAAGTGACGATACAACCAAACCAACATTAGGCTTCTTAAACAAACCAAACATCGCTTTTCGAAACACTAATTCTTCAACAATAGGGCCTAATAAAACAGCAGAAATAACCATAAAGATTGCCCCATTTGAACTAATTGCTTGACGGATACTCATTTGGTTAACTGAATCGCCTGATGTAATACCAAAGAGATTTGCAAACATATTAGATAAGAAATTAGATCCGATGTTACCAAGCATTAAATAGACATATCCAACTAAAATAATAGATAGCCATTCAACTTTCCATGTTCTTGCTATAGTGAAGTCTGACCATATATCCTTCTTGACCATCATATATACTAAGGGTAACATTGTGATATAAACCACGAAATTAAGAAAAGAAAAAGCAGTTGTAGTTAAATCAGTTCTAGGGCCTTTTACCTGAATAGAATCAGAAGTAAAAGTCGGTGGCAATGATTGATTTTTTCCAGATATTAAGAGGATATGAGAACCATCTGTCCATTCAGTGATACTTCCATCTAAAATAGTGTCTAGTTTTCCTTCGTCTAAATAGAATTCGGTTATAAGTATGTCACTGTAATAATCATTATCTCGATTGACGATAACAATATAGTTACCATATGCTCCAATTGATTTAATTTGATCTAGATATCTATTTTCATAATCATTGTTTTGATAGGTATCGAAATTCATGACTGCTAAAGCATTCTCATTTATAATAATCTGATTGATGATAAGATCCTCTTCTGAATACGTTCTAGTAAATGAAGGGATAGCCATGAAGATTAAATAAAAAAAAGCAACAGCAACATTCATCATGACTAAATAAATGAGTAAAGTATAGCCATATCGTCTTTTTTTATGTGGATCTCTTTGTTCGTTTCTTTCTTCAATCTCTTTTTTAAACAAATCTTCAAAATCGATTATTTCTTTTTTACTGTTATTGTCCATATAATCACCATAATCATTATATTATAAATCTTTTCTAAATGGAAAGAAAACATCAAATATGTGATATTATAGAATAGATATTAACGTATAAAAAAGGGGTCTTTTTATGAAACAATTATTACTAGCAACTCAAAACAAACATAAAGCCATTGAGATTAAAAAGATGCTAGAAGATTTATCTATTGGAATAACGAGTTTATCTGATTTAAATGATATGGAAGATGTAGAAGAAATTGGAGAAACATTTGAAGAAAATGCATATCTTAAAGCTCATTATTTTGCTAAAAAGTATCACATGCCAACCATTTCAGATGATAGTGGTCTCGTCGTTGAAGCACTAAGTGGACGACCAGGTATTTATTCTGCTAGATACTCAGGATTGGGGAATGAAGGAAACAATCTAAAATTACTAGACGAAATGAAACATCAAACGAATCGAAGAGCATATTTTATTTCAGTTATTATCCTATGCTATCCGACTGGAGAGTATCAGGTGTTTGAAGGTAGAGTTGAAGGCCTCATTCATGATAAAATAGAGGGTGAGCAAGGTTTTGGTTATGATCCAGTTTTTTATTACCCTCCGTTTCAGACAACATTTGGTATGATACCTTTGGAACAAAAAAATCTTGTTTCACATCGTGCTAATGCACTTAAACAATTAAGGGAGGCACTCCATGAAATTGTTAATCACAAGTGATGTTCACGGGAACATCGATCGACTTAAACTAATCATAAGTCATCACAAAGATGTCGATTATCATATTAATGCAGGTGATATGTGTTTAGATGAAAACATCTTAAAGCCACATCATATTATTACTGTTAAAGGAAATAATGATTTTCGCTCAAATGAGCCATATGAACGTGTTTTAAATCTAAATGGACTGACCATTTATTTGACACATGGACACATAGAGCATGTCAAATTTTCACTTGAAAGACTTAAACTTAAAGCTAAAATGCATCAAGCTGACCTATGTATTTTTGGTCATACACATCAACGCTATTTAATGATTGAAGAAGATATTATGTTTGTTAATCCAGGTGCACTAGGAGATTATCAATCATATGCAATCTACGAAGATGGACAAATCACATTTATGAGAGGATAACACATGGAACATAAGGAACTTATACAGCAAAGAGCTGCACAAGCATTTAACGTGAAATTAGAGGATGTCATCGTCAAAAATCGGTTATTAGGAGGCATGAGTCATCTCACTTATCATATTCAAATTGATGGCATTGATTACACATATAGAGTCATTGGCAAAGATGGCAATTTATTTGTTGATCGAATCATCGAAGAGAAAAATCTAGACATCATTAAACCATTAAATTTAAATAATGAAACTGTCTTTTTTGATACGACCACTGGTGAAAAAGCAGCTAAATATGTTGAAGGAACTGTCTTGACTCAACTTGATTTTAGACCCTATTTACCTATGGTATCTAAAGCCTTAAAAACACTTCATCATTCCTCTTTGAAACCAGCATCAGATTATGGTTTAATTAATCGATTGGATTTATATGAATCTTATACAGACATTAGATCCGATAAATATCTTCAATTAAAACAAAATTGGATTGAAATGTACCTAAAAGAACATCAAAATAAGCCAAAAGTCTTTTGTCATAATGATGCTCAACGTTCAAATATGGTCGTATCTAAAGATCAATTATACTTACTCGACTGGGAATATGCGGGTCTTAACGAGTTTTACTATGATATTGCAAGTTTTGGAAATGTCGATTTTAATGATGCTTTAGAACTTCTTGATGTATACTTAGGGCGTAAAGCAACAAAAATTGAACAAGATTCAGTTCGTTTTTATCGCATGTTTCAAGCACTTCAATGGCATCAAGTCGCACTAAGAAAAGATATGATTGGCTTATCAGAAGTGCTTCATTTTGACTTTAAAATGTTATCAGAAAAATATCTCAATTTAGCTGAAACATTATATCTTGCTATTAAAGGATGATTGGATGCGTCTATTAGACATTTTAAAACTTCCAAAACAACCAACTAGTCTTGGTATCATCAAGGATTACTTAACACAACCGCTTTCTGTGCATGATGCTCAAGCGGCTTTTACCTATTATCTAGATATTGCAAATGCACTTGAACTTCATGATTTAATCTTTACTGAGGGAGAAATATTTCTAAAAGATTTAGAATTACAACCTGAATCAGAATATGAGGAAAAAGTTTTAAAATATGTCATTCAATCAGCCATAGAAATTCAAGCTTTTGATAAGGCCAAAAGTTATATCGAAAGAAGAAAACAAATTCTTCCAATTTTAAAACAATACTTAGGAATTCTAGACGAAATCAAATATAAAAAAGCTCTGCAGCTTCCCTATTTAGAAGACTTGCAAAAGGTACTAAAAGACATTATTCCGGATCAAGTTAAAATTTTTTGTTTGGAAGAAATGTTTCATATATATAAAAATGATCACCAGTATGAAATGGCTTTAAATAGCCTTTATTTGCTATATGATTATGATTTAAAATCAACGTATCTTCATGATGAACTCGAATTATTACTCTTATTAAAAAGAAATGATGATGTCTTGAAAATAGCTCTAAATGAGTTAAGAAAGAATCCCAAGGATGTCTTTGTTTTACTTGCTTTGATTGAGGTTTATATGGAACGAGGAGACTTACAAAAAGCATCCTCATTAGAAGCGGAAAATGAAGAAGAATTTGATAAAGCAAGTGATGAAATCAAGTCAAAAGCTTATCCATTATTTATCAAGTTATATCAAAAAATAGATAATAAGTTATCCATAGATTTATATCAAAAAAAGTTCAAATCTTTTTCAAAAACACTTGATAAAAAAGCAAAACCAGTTGAAGAAATAAAGCCTGATGTCGTTGTTATTGAAAAACTTGAAACGAAATCAATTTCACATAACCGACTATTAAAGTCTTTTGAAACAGCACAAGATCTTATCACTTATTCACACTTGATTGATGAAAAATTATTACTTAGAGATTATTTAAGACTCTTTTTCATCCAAGTTGACAAAGAGATTAAAGCAAAAGAACATCTCATTTATTTAAAGGATGAAACACCTAATTTTTTCCATTATAAGAAAGAAAGATTATACGATAAATCGATACCTACTCATTATATAGACCAAACCATCATTGAAGGATTACTCCATTTCGATCAAGAAATTTACGACGAACCAAAACATTTGAAATATATCAAAAATGTTATGACTCAAAAAGATTATGAAGACGAAGTACGCTATGTTTATGCTTATCCAATTGGTGATTTAGGTGTTTATGTTGTTCATTTTGATCAAAACATTTCTGATCCAGGTGAACATTACGACATTCTAAAGGTCATATCTGTGATACTTCATGCACATTTATTGGATGAGAAAAAACTATCTAAGATAAAAAATGAAAATCGTTTTTATAAAGACATGATGAATAGTCCAATTCTCGCATTTAGAGAACACAGAGAAGTCCGTTCAACTTATAATGAAGCTGCATGTAAGTTATTAAATGTTGAAAAACATTATCATATGGAACTCTTTTTACGAGATATTTCTTATGAGCATGTTCATATGTATAAAGATACGATTTTTCGATTAATGGCAAAGCCCGGTTTATCACAAGAACTTCTGTATCGATATCAAGAAAAACACATCCTAGAAAAACTGTATAGTCTAAAAATAGGAGATGAAATCGTTATTATGAGTTTATTTTTTGATCAAACTAAAGAAGCAGAAGAAACTAAATCACTTCTTGAAAAAGCGACTGTTGATCATGAGACGGGTTTAAGTAATTTATATGCGCTCCATCAAGAACTCCAAGATGAACTAAAGGATAAAGCAAGCCTCTTTTTAATCGAACTTGATGATCAACTCAAACATATTTACGGAACTGATAAACTTGTTCAATTTTTTAAAGAGTTTGCGCAACACACGAAAAAGTTTTTTAGTGAAGGTAAAACATATCGGTTTGATTATCATCAGCTATTTGTGATTATGCCAACAAACGATATCCGCACTGTTACAAAAATGGTCAAAGACTATTTTAAATATTTAGAAGCATACGAATCAAAGATTTTAAAGTATGAAAAGTTTAATGCTAATATGGGTATTTTAAGATATCCTGTTGTAACAACTGAAAAGGCAAAAGAGAAATTATTTAGATTTTTGGATATTGCTTTAGAGAAGGCCAAAAGAGATAAAGAAGAGAAATTTGTTTTCTTTGTTTATCGTGATTATGAGGATGAACTTTTTGAACAACAAGTTATTGATCATTTAAATATCGCGATTGAGCAAAAAAATCTTGGCTTAGTGTTTAATCAGATCACAGATATTAAGAAGAATCGTGTGTGGCAATATGAAAGTGAGCTCGCACTACATAATCTTTCAGTTGATAATAAATATTTATTAGCTATAGCAAAAAAACGTAATCGATTAATCGAACTTGAAAGATTTCATATCCTAAAAGTAGTCGAATTTTTAGTTGAATTAGAAAGCAAAACAGAAAGACTTATCAAACTAACCATTCCAATTTCAAAAGAAACATTTACAGATCCAACCTTTAATACATATATTTTAGGTTTGTTCAAAACTTACGGAGTTCCCTATGAATTTGTTCGTATCAAATTTGATATGGATTTAAGAGCAAGTCATTATGCCACACAAATTCAAGAACTTATTGATCATGGTATATCCTTAGATACAACATCATTAGAGATGGCATTACATTATCCATTTCATGCGCTTCATGTAGACCTCAAAAAAGAAAGTCTTAAGTACAATACCTATTTATCAAAAGTGAAAGAACTTCTTGAAAGTTTTCAAATGGCATTAATCGTAAGACAAGTTAAGACGAAAGATCAAAAAGAAGCACTAGAGAGATTAGGAATTGCTTATCTTGAAGGTCCATTGTATAAGCAAATTCCAGCAACTCTTCTACTTCAAAAAATTAAGGAGTCATTATGAGTTTAAATGAGTTGAGAAGCTATGTTGAAAAATCAGCATCTGATCATCAACAATCTCACGGATTACGTGCTCAATCATCATTTTTAATGCTTGAAGATGTTGATTTAATGATTGAGAAATATCTATATGAACATCCAAAAGAAAAGGGGAGTATTCTTCTTAATGTTTTTGGTTTGCTTCAAGGGCTTTTTGTTGGTATTGACGCATTATATGACTTAGCGATTGGTCTCACACAGTATAAATATCACATTAATATCAATATTAATCCAAAACTTCATGAACTTAAGTTTATAAGAAACGATATTGTAGGACATCCAACACATCGAACGTATCCTGATGGAGGTATAGGTTTTTCTATCATTGAACAAGAATCAATATCAAAAGAAAAATTAAGTTATAAAACGTATATTTATGAAAAAAATAAATTAGATATTCGCACCAAAGATGTCTTATTCAAGCCACTTATTGAAGCGTATCATGAAGAAAAAGATCATATTTTACAAGATATTTTGAAATACATGCAACATCAAATGATTGAAACTGCGATTCCAGAAGAGATTTTTACACTTTATGAGACACTTAATTTAGATTTACTTGAAAAAATCGAATCCATGTTTGTTAAAGAATATCAACTAGATGAACAAACATCTCACCGCTTCATTTGGAGAGCTAAGTTATTAAGACGACTTATTGTTTGGGAGGAAAAAGATCCATTACTTAGAGAGATTGTCCTCTACATGAGCAAACTTCAAGCATCTAAAATGTATGAAATTGCTCTTCATTTAGAGCATAGAATCGGTAAAGATCTTTATACACCTATACCCAAGCTATTACATGCTTTTTATAAGTTTATTAGAAAAAACGAAAAAGAAGCGATACCCTTAATTGAAAATATACATGATGTCAAAGATCCATATTTCCAAAGAAATCTGATGGGATTACTCGTATTGAATCCGAATAAAGATGCGTTAAAGCTCATTCACTTTTTAAAAAATCAAACGGATGATCATAAAATATTTCTGATTGGTTCAATCATGCGCATGTATCGACCAAAAAACTAGTTGGAATCATCTGCTTTATGATATAATCATTTTGTGAGGTGACAAACTATGGCATGGAGTAATGAAACATATCTAATTGGTGAAAAAGTTAAGGTTGAAGGCGAAAAAGGACATGGCGTTATTACACGTATTGACGTAGAAAGAGGTTTAGTCTATGTCTTATACAAACGCATGAGAGAAGAAGCATATCCTTATCCAGAAGCTATTGATCAAGGTAAATTGAAACCAGAGGTTCATAAAAAGTAAACACTCGCGTGTTTCTTTTTTTCATACATGAAAGCATTCATTCGATTTTGGAAAAACTTTTTCATCATGGTCTGGGAAGTTGTTAAAAGCATGCGCAGCATGAGAGGTATTATCTCTCTACTTATTTCATACATGCTTTACCATGGGTGGGCTGTTTTATCCTTACTTATGGGCATTTTGACATCTAATGCATGGTTGATTGGTGTTGGAACAACCGTTATCTTATTTTGGTTTGGTCCTGGTACACCACTCATTCCACTCATTCTCATTACAGCCATGTTTATTCAAAGATACATCTTACTCGATGTCTCTTATAAAGTGAATCTCAAAGAAAAATGGATTGAACTCAATAAAAAAACAATCAACATAAAGAAAGAGGACTAAAATATGTTATTCGAACCCTTTAAAATGAAAGAATTGACTATAAAAAATCGTGTTGTCATGCCGCCGATGTGCATGTATAGCGCTAAGGAAGATGGCATCGCTAATGATTTCCATTTTGGACACTATTTAGCAAGAGCAATTGGTGGGGTAGGTTTAATCATCCAAGAAGCAACCGCTGTATGTCCTGATGGTAGAATAACAAAACAAGATTTAGGTATATGGAGTGATGATCATTTACCAGGACTTACAAAAATCGCATCCATTATTCATCAATATCAAGCGATTGCAGGGATTCAAATCAATCATGCTGGTCGTAAAGCAAAAGTGGACCAACCACTAGCTCCATCTGCTTTAATGTATGGTGGTGAGTATAAATTACCAAAAGAAATGACGATCAAAGAAATTGATGAAGTCATTGAAGCATTTAAACAAGCAGCTAAAAGAGCAGATCAAGCAGGTTATGATTTGCTTGAAATACATGGTGCACACGGCTACCTTATTTTCCAGTTTTTATCACCACTTTCTAATCAAAGAACAGATGAATATAAAGATGGCGTTTTATTTCTTGAAAAAGTTATTAAAGCGATTCAAACTGTTTGGCCAAAAGAAAAGATTTTAGCATTAAGAGTTTCAGCGGAAGAATATGTTTCAGAAGGTATTCATCCAGAAACCATCAGTGAAGCAATCAATCGTGTGAAGCATTTAGGATTAGATCTCATCGATGTTTCATCAGGTGGGAATGTGTTAGTAAAAATACCTGCGTATCCTGGTTATCAATTAGCATTTGCTAAAACGATTAAAAAATTAACAGGACTACCTACTATCGGTGGGGGATTAATTACAGGTCTTGAACTTGCGGAACATGCTGTTTCATCAGGAGCATGCGACTTTGTTTATATGGGGCGAGTGTTACTTCGTGAGCCATATTTAGTCATTAATCACGCCAAGGAATTAAATGTAGAAATTACATATCCCGAACCCTATATTCGTGGTAAAAAATAATAGATTAATTTCATCATCTTTTTTCATAAGCTTAAAATCATCCTTATTGGTGCACAAATATGAGGCACCTAAAACGTCCTTATGATAGAATAGACATATACTAAGTACAACCTGAGGTATCTATGAAACTCATTGCACATCGAGGTTTATCCTCACTAGCTCCAGAAAATACCATCGCCGCATTTAAGCTTGCAGCAGAAGAGGAAAGTTTTTTTGGAATCGAATGTGATATTCATCAAACAAAAGACTTAGCGTTTGTTGTTTTTCATGATGATGATTTAAAAAGAATGGCTAAAGCTGAAGTCAAAATTGAAGAAATAACCTATGAAGAATTAACCCAATATGTTATTAAAACGGGTTCTAAAATAAAGACACACCCCAACCAATCCATCCCTAAGTTAACTGATTTTTTAGACATTTGTGAAGCATATCAAAAAGCTGCTGTAATTGAAATTAAGAAGGTTCAATCGATTGATCAACTCATTGAACTACTCAATATATTTGAAAATTATCCAACACTTGAAATCATTCTAATTTCGTTTAATTTGTCATATCTTAAGTTTATTCGAGCCATTTCACCCATTAAACTACAATTATTGACGGATAAAGTAACAGATGTACTTATTTACGATTTAAGAGTGAATCAAATTGATTTTTCGATTCAAAAGGATTCTTTTAAACCTAAATTAATAGCTAAACTAAAGAAAAAAGGATTTGAAATTGCATCCTTCACAGTTAATAAAAAAACGATTGTAAAACAGTTTACAAAATTAGGTATCGATTATATAACAACTGATAAAATATTGAAGTAGGAAGAATACATGTAATGTTTATTAAAATCGCTCGATTATGTATCATCGTTTGCTTATCTATTTTCCTTGTATCATGCAAGGAATTTTTATCTTTTGCTTATGAAGATTATCAAATCATTGAAACATCTTTTAGTATCGATGAAGCGCACAATCATATCAACCTAACCATGGAAGAAAGAGTCAATAAAATATCTTTAGAAATCATGAAAAGTAATGTGACAGTGACCACTCATGTATATACACCATTGTTATTTCTTAGAGTACGAGAAAAAGAATTTTTTGGATCTGGTGTTATCTTTTATGAAAACGATGATTTTTATTATGTTTTAACCAATCAACATGTGGTTGCCTTACTTAGAAATACAACCACAGCCTCATATCAAATTATTGATTACCAACAAAAAGTTTATGATGCTTATTTATATGAAGGTTCACAATCCGTTGATGATGATTTAGCTATATTATTTTTTGAAAAAGGCGACAAAGAATATCCTCTTATGGTCATGAATGAGCGTGAACTTGAGGTGGGTGAACCCGTCATAGCAATTGGTCAACCTAATGGTCAGAAAAACACGATAACCTTTGGTACAATCGAGGCATTTACAGCAACGAATGTTAAAAATCGATATGGTGAATCGACTTTTCGTGATTTTCTAGCAATAAAGCATTCTGCATTTGTGGATTCAGGATCATCAGGAGGTATGCTTCTCAACTATAATTTGCAGCTTATTGGTGTTAATTTTGCTGGACTAGAAGAAGATGATATGCATCTTTATACATTCTCCATTCCAGTATCAGTTATTCTAAGTTATTTACAAAACATCGTTCAACAGACATGAAAGCGACTCTTTAGAGTCGTTTTTATTTGATAAGAAATGATATAATAAAAAAGAGGTGCTTTATGAGACATTTAGTAAGCATGGGAGAATTACTCATTGATTTCATTCCAAAGGATGTTGGAGAAAATCTAAAAAAAGTAGAAACATTTACAAAAATGGCAGGTGGAGCACCAGCTAATGTATGTTCATGTTTCGCAAAATTAGGTGGAACATCTTTTTTCATGGGTCAAGTAGGACAAGACCCTTTTGGTGAATTTCTAGTCGATGAACTTAGAAAAGCATCGGTAGATGTTTCACATGTATTTTACACTCATCAAGCAAAAACAAGTTTAGCATTTGTGTCTTTAAGCCATGAGGGTGAGCGTGATTTCATGTTTTATCGTGATCCATCTGCTGATCAATTGTTTGAACCTAAACAGGTCGAAAAAAGTATTTTTGAACATGCGATTTTCCATTTTTGTTCGGTAGGTCTTAAGGAATACCCACTCAAATATGCACATCTTGAGGCACTCAAATATGCGAAAAAGCTAGGAACTATCATTAGTTTTGACCCTAATTTAAGACTTGCTTTATGGGATAATCACGAAGAACTTAGAAAAACTGTTTTATCTTTTATACCCTATGCACACATCTTAAAATTATCTATCGAAGAACTAAACTTCTTAACTGGGACAACTTCAATCGATAAAGGTGTTTCAGCCTTATTTAAAGGTTCAGTAGAACTCATCATTTTAACAAAAGGAAAAGATGGGTCTTCATTATACACGAAAACATTCACCTATCATTGTCCTTCATATGATGTTGATGTGATAGATACAACTGGTGCTGGTGATGCGTTTATAGGGGCATTTTTATACCAATATGCAAAACATGAGCATCACACGATTGATTTTCAAAGTATCCTCTCATTTGCTAATGCAACCGCAGCAATCGTTGTTTCACGCTTTGGTGCAATCTCATCGCTTCCCACTATTTTCGATGTCGAACAGTTTATGCTTAGACATCCTATTTCGAAGTGATATCAATTTTAAAATTTATAGGAGGTTTTCATGTTAAACATACTTTTATCACGTGGTATCCTACATCATCCTCATATTTACCGTGAGGTTCATCGTTATATAAAACCGTCAGATCATGTTGTTGTTTTAGCTTTTTCCTTTTTTAAAAATCAATTTGTTAATGAAAGTCAATATCATGAGTTTTATGGGAAAGAGGGTGAATACTATCAAAAAATGGTAGATACCTTCGCACCTTATGGTATCAAAGAACATCAAATATCTTGGATAAATTATTATCTTGACACCAAAGAAACAGCAATCAAAAAAATAAACCGAGCTGACATCATCTATTTTCCTGGTGGAGCACCAGATCTCATGATGGAACGTATCAAAGCATTTGGTTTAAAGGAAGCGATTGAATCTTTTAACAAAATATATATCGGATCATCCGCAGGAGCGATGATTCAGTTTAAGCACTACCATATCTCTAAAGACCACGATTATCATGCTTTTTCGTATGAAGATGGACTATGTTTATGTCAACATTTTTCAATTGAAGTTCATTATCGAAGAAGAAAAAAACAAAAGAGTGCGTTAAGAAAAGTTTTTAGAGCATTTAAACATCCCATTTACGCGATACCTGATGATGGTGCACTCATCATCGATCAAGGAAAAGTGATCCCTATTGGATCAGCATTTCAAATCTATCAACAACAAGGCATTATAAGGAGATAACATGAAACGTTTTATCATCATTTACTCGATTGTGACCATCATTATAGCTGTCATGTTATATTTTGTGACACTCGTTAATGTAACCAATGAAAGGTATGAAAAAGTAAAGTCAGACTTATCGATAGAAGCAGCTGAAACCCAAAACTTTGATGATTTTCTAAAATTCCATACACTCGCTTTTAAGAAAATCGATCAAGTTGAGACAGATGACTATATGATTCACATTTTTCATTTAATATCCGAATCAAGTAGTCAAACATTTAATCAAGTCTCTTGGTTTGTTATACCAAAAAATGATTCTATTGATTATGCGACATCAATGACTGATCCTAATGATTATACATCGATTACAATCAGTAATCTTGACACACAAGCTGTGATCTATGAATCATTAGAAGATCCTGATTATCGACCGATTGCTATTAGTCATGGTATTGATAAATATGGTTTTTATTTTTTAGCACCTAAAGTATCATCTTCTATGTCTTTACGCTATGATTTGTTTGATTATCATGGTGATTTAATCTATACAGATCAGTTTAACTTTACCCTCGAAACCTATCCTCTTGAAGCACCTGGTGAGTTTACAAGTGCTTACACTAGTCAAGAGAAGATCGAGTTGCTCAATACAAGTGCTTATCTCCCTCAAGCTCTTGTTCAAAATTATACAGTTTATATACTTGTTGTTCTAGTGATGGGTTATCTTATCTTTTTACTTAAAAAAAAGAAATGGCAAAAAGGATAAAAGAATAACATTTTACTCAAAAATGCTCGGAGAAAAACGAGTATTTTTTTATTTTTGAAAAATTTACGAAAACGCTTTACTAAATCTTACAAATCGGTTATCCTAAAAATAGGAAATCGATTTCCTGAGAGGTTCAATATGAAAAATATCAAACATATTCAATCAAATGATGGTCTGTATTATCCATTATTTAACCTAAAAGGTTTACGATCATCAATCACCCCATTCTTTGCTGGGGATCTCAAAACTGACCATCATCATTATGCACTCAAGCCAACGACACAAGTTGACTTATTTAATGATTGTTTCCAAAGACATGTGATTTTTGATATCGATGGAGACACTTATTTTTTGAATGGTCAAACACACATCCAGCAACAAGACGAAATCATTTATGAAACTGGGCTTTTAAACCAACGTGTTATACGCAAGAATCAAAAATTTACACTAGATACAACCTCATACATACCATTAGAAGATAATGTTGAACTTCATCTTATTCATCTTAAAAACGAAAGTTTAGATCCGATAAAAGTTCAAATGACAACTGCCATTCAACTATATGGTCGAAGTGCAGACAACTTACGTGATCATCGTCATGTCACATCATTACTCAATCGCATTCAAGTTTGCCAAAACGGCATTGTTTTATATCCAACTTTATCCTTTGACGAAAGAGGCCATCAGGCAAATCACACGGTATATAGTTCATTTGCTTACTCTCCTCAAGCAGATGTTAAAAACTATATACCGGTGCTTGATGATCTAATTAACGGTGGATCTATACAATTTCCAAAAGGATTATCACATCACTCTCCGATTGGTACGATCATTGAAGGATATGAAGCTGTTGGAGGTATACGTTTTGAACCTTATATCATTAAACCAGGAGAAACCATGCAGTTTATTTTTTCAATTGGTATTTTTGATAGTATTGAAGAAGCAACTAAAATTAGCCAATCTTATCATGATATAGAAGCTTTTGAAGAAGGATTAAATGCATCCAATCGCTTTTTTGAGTCTTATACATCCCAGCTTCAATTTCATTTTCATGATGAAAGAACCTCAAATCAGCTTAATTTCATGACCATTCAACCCATGCTTAGAAGATATTTTGGTAACTCATATTTACCACATCATGATTATGGTAAAGGTGGTAGAGGATGGAGAGATTTATGGCAAGATCTTTTAGCTCTAATCATGATGAATGATTCAAGTGTTTATGAGCTCTTACTTAACAATTTCCAAGGTATAAGACTTGATGGATCTAACGCGACTATCATCGGAGATAAAATCGGTGAATTTAAAGCAGACCGAAATCAAATTACACGTGTATGGTCTGATCATGGCGCATGGCCTTTCCTCACCACAGAAATGTATATCCATGAAACTGGTGAAATTGATTTCTTATTAAAAAAACAAACATATTTTAAAGACCAATTTACACATTATACACATCAAACTAGAAAGCATACAGGTCCACATGTTGAAATGGCATATGGAAAGCCATATGAAGGAACGATTTTAGAACATTTACTTCTACAAAATCTTGTTGGACATCATCATATTGGTGAACATGGTTTTGTTAAACTTGAAGATGCTGACTGGAACGATGGGCTTGATATGGCTGCTAAAAAAGGTGAAACGATTGCTTTCACACACATGTACGCATCTAATCTTAAGAAGCTTGCAGACATCATTAAAAAGCTACCCAACCAAAAAATAGCCTTATTCAAAGAACTTAAATACTTACTTCAGCCTCAACCTGATTTAGCATTCTTTTTTAACGAAGTCGCCTTTTTTTCAGGTGATCAGGTAGAATATGACAAATTTGAACTTATTGATATATTGACCGATTTATATAATGACCGAATTAGACATTTACATAAACATGCATTTATGGATGATACATTCCAAAGTTATATCAATAATGATGGAAAATTTGTGGATGACAAAAATTCACTTAACCTAACAGGACAAACGATTGCATTACTTTCTCAAACAGCATCACATGATCAAGCTAAAAAGATAGCCAAGAAGACGAAAGAATTACTTTTCGAAGAAAACCTTGGCGGATATCATCTCAACACCAATTATCATAAAGTGATGATGAACATGGGAAGAGCATATGGTTTCGCGTATAATCATAAAGAAAACGGAGCGATCTTCTCACATATGGCAGTGATGTATGCGTACGGTCTTTATCAATATCAATTAATTGATGATGGACATGAAGCCATGATGGCATTATTGAAACAAGCACAAAAAGAAGAAGCGAAAATGGTGAATGGTATCCCAGAGTATTATAATGATCGTGGGATTGGCATGTATCCGTATTTAACAGGTTCAGCTTCATGGATGTTAAAACTACTGCGTACCGAAGTCTTTGGAATTCATATGGAATATGGCAAACTGATTTTAAAACCTAAATTAAAGAAGGAAGATTTCATCAATCACCAAGCAAGTATTTATACAGTCATTCATCGACAAGTGAGAAAAATCACATATCATAACCCAAAAAATCTTGATTCACATCAATATTGCATCAAACGCATCGTTATGAATCAACACGAAGTGACATGCCCGATTCAAGAGATTACAGGTGATATAGAGGTGTATTTAGATGAAAAAATATGATATTTTTGATTTTAATGGTATAGGATATCAAAAATTATTCCATTTTGATACATGGCGGATAGCTGTATTAAAATACATCGATGAACTCGATATTGAGAATATCAATTATGTAGAATGTCACCATGAAACGGATGAAGCTTTTGTTCTACTTGAAGGCCAATGCCGACTCTATTTTTATGATCAAGCTGATGGTTTTTCTTATGTTGATATGGAGAAATTTCAAACGTATGTGATTCATAAAGATATCTATCATACCCATGTTCTCGATCAACATGCTAAATTACTTATCATCGAAAACGAGAATACACATGACTCAAATTCGTCTCGTATTTATTTAACACCATCGATGAAAAGCGATTTACTTGCTAAAAAGAAAGTTTAAACCTATGTATGAAAAAAAGACGATTTATACAATCGCAAATCATCTTGGATTAGCACCAAGTACTGTATCGAAGATTATTAATCAAAAAGGACATATACATCCTGATACGAGAAAACGTGTATTAGATTACATTCAAAAAATTGGTTATGTACCTACCTCTTCAGCCAGACGATTAAAAGCTAAAAAAAGTTATACAGTAGGTATTGTTTTTACAGAAGAAGCCAATGTCGGTCTTGAACATTCCTTTTTTTCGAGTATTTTACAGCATTTTAAAAATGATGTTGAAAAAGAAGGATATGAACTTAGTTTTATTGTTAAAAAAATAGGTAAGCATCAGATGTCATATCTTGAGTGGTGTAAGAATAAGCAAATTGATGGTGTCTATATTGTTGTAGGCAATTATGAAGATCAAGCACTCATTGAACTAATCCATTCGGGTATACCTTGTGTATCCACAGATATGGAGTTAGAAGGATTAACTTCAGTGATTGGTGATAATGAATTGGGTATTCAATTGACACTAGACTACATTAAACACCAGTTAAAGAAAAAAAAAGTTCAATTGATTGCAGGACCACAATCATCAAAGGCATTTCAAATTCGTAAATTGAAATTTGAATCATACACAAAAGAAATCGGTTTAATCTATGATCCTTTACACGTCATCGTTGCAGAATCTTTTGGGTTCACAAGTGGATATCAAGCCTGTGAACAACTTATTAAGAAAAATGCACTTCCTGAAGTACTTTGTGTGAGCAGTGATGATCTCGCTTTAGGCGCACTTAAGGCATTGAAAGATTATGGTATTTCAGTTCCAAGAGATATTCAAGTGATTGGTTATGATGATATTGCATTTGCAAAACATTTTACACCAGCACTCACAACCATCAAACAAGATCGAAAAGTACTTGGTGAAACTGCTGCAAAAGTATTAATTCAGCACATGGAACATCCGAATAAATATCCATTCAAACAAATCAAAATACCCGTTGAACTTATTGTTCGCGAAACAACTCAAATATCAAAGTAAAAAAAGTATTACATTTTAAAAAAAACATGATATAATCTTTACGAAAACCATTTCGTAAACCGGTTCCAGGAGGTTTTATGAGAAAAATTAACATTTTTATCATGATAGTTTTCCTTATGATACTTGCTGCTTGTAGTGAAAAAAAGGAGGAAGAAGACATGATTAAATACACAGTTACACCTTATGTGACTCGCGGAGACAAAACAAAACTTTTACAAGAAGATCCTACATTTACTACAGATTTTGAATCCAGAGATACGTTAAATAAAGTAGAAATCAATCTGAATGAAACCTTCCAGACCATGGATGGTTTTGGAGCAGCTATGACTGAGTCTTCAGCATATTTGTTCAAAAATTTAACAGAACAACAAAGAGAATCAGTCATGAACGATTTGTTTACATCTGATGGTATCAATATCAGTTTTGTCCGTATTCCGATGGGAGCATCCGATTTTGCATTGGATAACTATTCATATAATGATATACCACCTGATCAAACAGATTTAAATCAAGAACATTTCTCACTTGAAAGAGATGAGCAATATGTTATACCGATGCTACAACTTGCAAAACAAAAAAATCCCAATTTATTGATGATGGGATCTCCTTGGTCTGCACCTGCATGGATGAAAGATACGAAAACCATGAATGGTGGCTCACTGATGGATATTTATCATGATGTTTATGCAAAATACTTTGTCAAATTTATCCAAGGCTATCAATCATTCGGATTACCGATATACGCAGTAACACCACAAAATGAACCACTTCATCAAACAACGACTTATCCAACGATGTATATGACCGCACAACAACAAATACAGTTTGTCAAGTCACTTGGTGAAGCTTTTCAAGCTAACGATATTGATACTCTCATTATCGCATATGATCATAATTGGGATCGTCCTCAATATCCAAACGCAGTGATTGGAAATCCCTTATCGAAAGACTATACAGCAGGATCAGCATTCCACTGTTATGGAGGAGAAGTCAGTCAACAGCTTACAGTCAATCGTCTTTATCCTGAAAAAGGCATTTGGTTTACTGAATGCTCAGGTGGTGGTTGGGCAACTAATTTCAGTTCAAATATGAGTTGGAATTTAGAGAATGTTTTTATTGGTTCAATTAATGCATTTTCAAAATCAGTACTTATGTGGAATTTAGCACTTGATGATCAAGATGGACCTAAAAATGGTGGTTGTCAAAATTGTCGTGGTGTCGTCACTATTCATGAGGATGGGTCGTACACACGTAACGAAGAATATTATATGATTGGACATTTCTCAAAATTTGTTGATCAATCAGCCATTCGTATCGGCGCAACTTCAACGAATCCGAATTTATTGGTCACATCATTTAAAAATGTAAGTGGTGAAATCGTCATCGTAATGCATAATAAATCTAATAACTCGCTTAACTTTAATTTAAATATGGGTCAATCCAATCAAAACTACTTAATTACTGGAAGAACCACTGTTTCATTTGTATTGGAGGCACAAGATGACATTTAATAAACTCGTATTTAAAAGTGATTTTTCAAAAGATGGTAAACCAAGTGATCAGCAATTTACACATCAAATCGGTGCACATCGTTGGGGAAATCGTGAACTTCAATATTATACAGACTCTCTTGATAATTGCTATGTAAAAGATGGATTATTACACATCATTGCAAAAAAAGAGACCATCAATGATACCCACTATACTAGTGCAAGACTGACAACAAACGGAAAACATAGTTGGACTTACGGAAAATTTGAAATTACAGCAAAGCTTCCTAAAGGAAAAGGTTCATGGCCAGCAATTTGGATGTTGCCAGATTTGATTAAGACATATGGTTGGCCACGTGGCGGTGAAATTGATATCATGGAGCATGTGGGTAAAGATCAAGATATGATTCACTTTTCTCTACATTCTGGAACATATAATCATGTAAAAAAGACACATAAAACGAAATTTCAAAAATTCAGTGAAGTATCTGATACATTCCACAAGTATGGAATGGTATGGGATGAAGATCATATTTCATTTTATGTAGATGATCAAAAAATCGTATCTTTTGATAAAGAAAAAAAAGATACTTTTGATGAATGGCCATTTGATCAACCTTTCCATCTGATTTTGAATATTGCAGTCGGTGGAAACTGGGGCGGAGAAGTTGATGAAACGATGCTACCCTTTGAGATGGTTATTTCAAAAATAGAGGTTTTTCAATAGGTTTAAAGGTAAACGCTACCATGTTTAACTAAATCGATTTCGTTTTCTTAAGAAAATCGATTGAAAGCGTTGAAATCGTTTTCACATTTTGTTATAATTGGGCTGGGAAGTAATAATTATTGCCCATAAATATAGGAGGAAAAAATGAAGAAATATCTATTGGTATTAGTACTAGTTGCAGCGGTATTATTAATTGCAGCTTGTCAAAAAGATGAACCTAAATGGGATGGTCTTGAAACAAGCGTAACTGGTGAAATTAGCATTATGTTATGGTCAGGCGACGGCACATTCATTGAAGACGTTGGTAAATTGAATCTTCAACCAGAAGATTTAGCTGGTCAAAATAATGCGACAATTTATGCAGTAGCAAAAGCATTCAATCAAATTTATCCAAATGTTAAAGTGAATGTTTATGCGAAAGAGGCAGGTCCAAATGATGGTGATGTAAGCTGGGATCAAGAAAGAGAAAATTTCAAGAACACTTATGGTCATTATCCATCAATTTGGGCATCAACAGACCTACCTGGCGATACAACAAGAGGATTAGTCGCTGACTTATCTAAGTACAGTAATGACCCATTATACAAGTCATTTAATCCTGCCATCATGCAAATGATGAACTACTATGGAGTACAAGCTGGTTTACCACAATACTTACTTCCATGGGGTGTATACGTCAATAAGGAACTTGCTGAAAACAACAATATCGATGTACCAGAACCAAATTGGACAATCGAAGATTACACAGATTTTGTTGATCAAGCAGACGGTGTAAATTTCTGGGGAGCAATGGATACACCATTTAGCTTCATTTTCACAGGAACTACAACCATGGCAGCTCAATTAAGTAGTTTCACTGGTACTGGTAACCGTATCAATGCAAACTCAGCAGAAGTTAGAGCACTTATTCCATACATTAGTGATTGGGCAGATTCAGCAATTTGGCCACAAAGAGATTTAGGAAATGTTCCTGACCAAGTCATGAACGACAACTGGTGGTGGGGATTTAAGTTCTTCATGGAAAATAAAATCCTAACACTTGATGGCGATCCATGGATGATGGGCGACGGTGCACATCCAAGTCAAGATCACTGGGGCGTTATTAAGTCAAATAGTTGGGATATTTATCCAAGACCTTCGACTCCATACCAAGACAATACCGTAGGTGTTGTACTTGACCCACTTGCTGTTTACAATTTTGCGATGACTGATGGTAATCCTGAATTATCAGAAGAAGAAGCACAACAAGAACTTATTGCTTATACATTTGCATCGTTCTGGGTTGGTGATGATCGCGCTTGGGAAGCAAGAGCAAATCAACAATTCCTAGATGGTACAAACTTAAAATCAGCAATGAATGACTCATTCCCACTTGTTACAGGTGAAGCATTTGCTCGCCAAATGGACATTTGGTATTCAATCGACATCCATCAACGTTTCTCAAGTAAAACATTAATGCCAGGATTCCACGAAGTACTTCGTCTATTTGAAGCTGGTAATATTTACGACGTTTCAGATAAAGCATATTTATGGAATTATGACAATAATGGAACTCCAGCTCGAATTCTTTATGAATGGCAAAATGCATGGAATCCAGCTGTAGTTACAGGTAATCCAGAAGCAACCTCACCAAGAAGAACTGATACGAACTGGTCTGACTCTGTATTAGCAAAACTTCCAGAATGGAATACTTTATTCAATGAACGTTATTTAGCTGCTGACACTGCTCTAAGAGCTGGTTTAACAGAATTCTACGGTAAGTCAGAAAAAGATTTCAAATAATAATTAGTATTTTAATCAAAAATTGAATGCGGGGCACCAGACGAACTGTTTGGTGCCCCTCATTTATAACTTTCATAAACATAAGGTGGTAAACAAATGAAAAATCTTAAGATTTCTTTTATTGTTGTCCTAGGAATTGTACTCATAACACTAGGTGTTATACAACTCACACGAGGACAGGAAAACTATATTCCGAAAGGAGAGTTAAATCCTGCCGAGATTTCACAAGCATTTCAAATATTAGATGATTCTCTGACCACACAAAGATATACTTATCTTGATTTTCTAAGAGACCATCAATCATCGATTATATACGGACTTGGAAGTGTTGAAGCCGAATTTTTTGATGTTGGTGATGCATACATTGATCCAGATACGCTTGAGCTTTCTCGTGTGATGGATAAAAACGATGATATCCGATATGAGGTTACTGTACCTAACGCAGGCTATTACCATCTTTCATTAAATTATCAAGTGAGCAATGCAACACTGAATAATATTACCATCCAAGTTAGAATTAACAATGATATCCAATATAATGATCATCTCACTGTTGATCTTCCTTTATTATGGACAGATGAAACCAAAGATTTTCAAACAGATCGTTATGGAGATCAAGTCTTACCCATTCAACGAGTGAATGAATCATGGAATGAATTTTATTTATTCAATAATTTATATACCACAGTTGAACCGTTATTTTTCTATTTTGAAGCAGGTTACAACACCATCGATTTAATCAATACATCTTCAACATCAGTCAACGTAGGAACACTAAAACTTGATTCACCACAGTCTATTCCTACATATCAATCATATCGCTCTTCTTTACCTACAGTGACCACAGATGAAAAAATTACGATTGATGCAACAACTTATGTTGAAAAAAACTCATCCTTCACGCATTTAACAGCTTTAAACAGTCCTACAGTATCACCTTTTCATCCAATTTATAAAAAGTTGAATGTTATTAATGGACTTTCTTGGCTTTATTCTGGTCAAGACATTACATTTGAAATCAATGTTCCTGAAAACGGAAATTACAAAATAGCTTTGCATTATTCAAATGAAAAACACGATTTTAGTGTTTTTCGCTCGATTTATCTCAATGGAGAAATCCCATTTAAAGAATTAAAAGCGTATGAATTTAGAGAAACAGGCACACAAAACTGGGCCTATGAAACGCTCAAGAATAATGAAAATGAACCTTTCTTCTTTTATTTAACTGCAGGAACTCATTATTTGACTATTCGTGCAGAATCAGAACCTGTTGAACAAGCACTCAGATATATACAGCTTGTTATCGATCATTTAAATAAATTTTCTCTAGACATTAGAAAGATTACCGGTCGCGATATCGATCGAAATCGTACATGGAAATTTACAGATTATGTACCTGAAACACCTGAATATTTAGAATCATATCAACTGATGCTAAAACAAGCCATTACCCTACTGACCCCATATGGTACGAATGGTGCAAATTCAACAACCCTATCTTATATTCAAAAAGCTTTATATAAAATCGTCCAAATCAGTAAAAATCCAGACAAAGTTCCTCTTTATCTAGAAGACTTAGCAGGTGGTACTGGATCAGTTGCTCAATATTTAGGCGATTCCTTAACCATGGTTAGAAATCAACCTCTTTACTTAAATGAAACAATCTTCTTAGGAGAAGGACGTAAGCTTCCAAAAGCCAATGCGAATTTCTTTGAGAAGTTTGGTGCATCCTTCCAGGCATTCTTCGCATCCTTCACATCAGATAAATATAAGTTAACGCAAAGCGATGACGTTGTCGATATTTGGGTCAACCGCCCAATTACTTATGTGGATATGATGCAAAAACTTGCTGATCAAACATTTACGCCTGACACAGGAATCAAAGTTAAGATATCAGTTATGCCGGATCCAAATAAACTGATTATGGCATCTGCAGCAAATCAACAACCTGATGTTGCACTTGGCTTAGCTTCATATATGCCTTACGATTTAGCTATTCGAAATGCAGTATACCCATTATCGGATTTTGAAGATTATTGGGAAGTCGCAGCAGATTTTGCACCTGGTGCTTTTATCCCATACATTTTAAGTGATCAAGTTTATGCATTACCTGAAACACTTGATTTTAATGTCATTATTTATCGAAGAGATATATTTGAAGCACTAAATTTCAATATTCCTGATGAAACATGGAGTTGGTATGATGTGATTGATGTTTTACCAGAACTTCAACAATTTGGTATGAACTTTTATCATCCAATTGCAGGTGGAGTCGCCATCAAGTGGTTCTATCAAACCAGTGGATTTATTTATCAGTTTGGTGGTCAATTATATGCAGAAACAGGTGTTAGAGCAGCCATCAATCAACCACAAGCAATTCAAGGGTTAACCTTCTTGAACCAATTATTTACCAACTATTCGTTACCAGAACAAGTTCCATCATTCTATAATTCATTTAGATATGCGACATTACCTATTGGTATTGCTGATTTTGCGACATATTTACTGATCAAAAATGCAGCACCAGAGCTTGCAGGATTATGGGAGTTAGCTCCATATCCAAAAATGACAGTCGATGGTATTGATAATCGATATTATATTGCCAATGGTACTGCAGGTGTCATTTTAAGATCAACAGATCAACCCGATGATTCATGGGAGTTCTTAAAATGGTGGATGTCAGAAGAAGTACAAGCTAATTTTGCATTTAACTTACAATCAACCTATGGACCAACCTATACGTGGTTATCTGGTAATATTCGTGCCTTTGAGGCATCACCTTTCCCAGAAAAAGATAGAGAAATTATCTTAGAGCAAATTAAATGGCTAGTAGACGTCCCTAGAACACCCGGACAATATATGTTAGAGCGTTCGATTTCTGATGTGTGGAATACTGCAGTTTATGATGGTACGCCTACAGGTATTGCTGTCGATAGATACACCATCTTAATCGATCGCGAAATTCGAAGAAAAATGATTGAGTTTGGATTTTTAGACCAAAATGGGAATCCAATCAAACCTTACACCATTCGAAATGTCGATTGGGTAAGAGCTCAAATTGAAGCAGCAAAGGAGGATTAAGATGGATCAAGCCATAAAACTCAAAGAACTTAAGAAAAGAAGTAAAAGAAAATCATCCATGAGAGATGGACTGACTGTCTTCTTCATGCTTCTTCCTTATGCGCTTCTCTTTTCACTCTTCATTGCATTACCTGTCGCGATTGCGATTTACTTATCGATGACACATTTTAATGTCATTGAATTTCCAACGTTTGCTGGATTACCAAACTTTATCAATATATTTACTCAAGATCAAGTTTTCTTAAAATATGTCTTACCTAATACACTCATGTTTGCATTAATCGTCGGACCTGGTGGATATATGCTTTCCTTTTTGCTTGCTTGGATGCTCGCACAAATCCAAAAAGTCCCACGTACGATTATTGCTCTCGCAATTTATACACCATCGATGGTGGGTGGTGTCTTTATGGCAGTTGTATGGCGTACGATATTTTCAGGTGATGAATCTGGATATATCAATGCGTTCCTATTAAGAAATGATTTTATTGATCGTCCAATCCAATTTTTAGTTTCACCCGATTATTTAATGAATATAGTCATTATCGTTGCCTTATGGAGCTCAATGGGTGTTGGTTTCTTAGCCATGCTTGCAGGGATTCTCAATGGAAATGAAGAACTTTATGAAGCAGCTTATATTGAAGGTATTCGAAACAAATTCCAAGAAGTTATGTATGTAACAATTCCAATGATGAAGCCACAAATGCTCTTTGGTGCGGTTATGGCTATTGTAGGTACGTTTACGAATGGTTATATTGGTGTTGCACTTTCGGGATCTAATCCGACCCCGCAAAATGCCGCCCAATTAATTACTAACCACATCGATGATTATGGTTTCATCCGATATGAAATGGGGTATGCAGCTGCATTATCAGTTGTCTTGCTTCTCATCATATGGATTTTCTCCAAAGTAGCTTATAAGCTCTTTGCAGAAAAAGATTAAGGAGGTGACGTCATGAGTTTTCAAGGAACTAAGATTAACCCGACTGGTTTTTCCAAATCACAGATTGGCTTTTATCTCTTTTTAATACCTCTTGGATTATTTATGATCTTACCGGTTATCTACATTTTTAACCAAGCATTCAAACCACTCGATGAACTCTTTTTATTCCCACCTCGCTTCTTTGTAGAAAAACCAACATTCGATAATTTTAGAGATTTATTTAGAACAGCAACCTCTACAGGGGTTCCACTAACAAGATATTTATTTAATACAATTATTATCACTACAGTAATGGTCTTTTTGACCATTTGGATTTCAGTATCAACAGGTTATGTTTTATCTAAAAAAACATTTAAAGGCAAGAGTGCATTATTTTCTATTAATCAAATTGCCCTAATGTTTGTTCGAACAGCAGTTATCATTCCTACGTATTTCATCATTGTTCGTATCGGACTAAATAATAATCCATTGGTACATATCCTACCCTACTTGGCAGTACCTGTTTCGGTCTTTTTGATGAAGCAGTTTATTGATCAGGTTCCTGATCAAATTATTGAAGCAGCACGCATAGATGGTGCAACTGATATGCAGATTGTTTTCAAAATCATTATTCCTCTGACTAAAAATGCGATTGCTACAGTAGCTATTTTGGCTTTTCAAGCGACTTGGGGAGCAGTAGAAGCGTCCAATTTATACATACAAGATGAAACCATGAAGTCGTTTGCCTTCTATTTAAATACGCTTGCTTCAGCAAATACAGGTAGTACACTTGCTGGGGTTGGTATGGCAGCTGCAGCGGGTCTTATCCTTTTCTTACCTAATTTGATTATCTTTATCGTTATGCAGTCTCGTGTTATGAACACGATGGCACATGCGGGAATTAAGTAGGTGACCATATGAAAAAAGTTAAATTGATCACTACTTTATCATTAATCGCACTCTCACTACTCGTTTCGTTTGGAACAGTCTTTGGTGCAGCAGCGACTTCGTTTACCATGACATTCAATTCAAAAGGAAATTATGTCCGCACTCAGGATGCATATTTACCTGATAAGACTATTTTGAACTTAGGATTGAATTCACCACAAGATATGTATTTTGATGACAATGATATACTTTTCATCGCAGATACAAATAATGGACGTATTGTTAAATATAATCCAGCAACAGCAACGGTTTTACAAATTATTGAACATGAATCGATGCAAAGACCAACAGGTGTGTTTGTCTCAAATCGAGGGATTTATGTGGCTGACCCCTCAGCAGCAACCGTCATCCGCTATGATCTAGATGGTAATTATGTTGAACAGTTTGATCGTCCAACAACACCATCATTTGCAGACACTGCATATAACCCCGATAAGGTTGTTGTTGATAATAGAGGGAATCTCTATATTTATGGACAAGGTGTGAAAGACGGTATTATTCAATTAACCAATACGGGAGAGTTCTCCGGTTATTTCACATCGAATAAAGTCGAATTATCATTTACTCAACAAGTGTACAAACTTATTTTTACTGAAAGACAATTTGAAGAATTTGCATCTCGTGACCCACGAACATTCGCCAATATTTTTATCGATAAAGATATGATGATTTATACAGTCACTGGTGGTACTTGGAGAAATGCAATTAAAAAGCATAACACACAAGGCGGCAACATCTTTGGTAGAACGATTTCAACAACGAGTGCTCGCGATGTGTATGTTGATCAACGTGGTATCGTTTATGCAGGTATGGAAGAAGGTATCATCTTTGTTTATACAAGAGATGGGGACTTCATTTTCAATTTTGGATCTTCAAACTTCGTTTTAAATCAAATCAATCCAGATATTTCTGGTTTATTCACGAAGTTATCAGCAATTGCAGTTGATTCAAAAGGAGTTCTTTATGCACTTGATGAAACAAAGAACTTCTTACAATCATTTGTACAAACAGAATACACAGAAAAAATTTATGAAGCCCTCTATTTATATAATGAACGTAACTATAATCAAGCGATCGTTCTTTGGGATGAAGTTTTAAAACTTAACCAAATGTCAGTCATTGCACATAATAGTATAGCTAAAAGCTATTTACAACAAGAAAATTATGAGATGGCAATGGTTCATTTCGAGCTTGCTGGAAACCGTGTTGGTTATTCTGAAGCCTACTGGGAAGTTCGAAACGTAGGTATACAACAAGCCTTAGGGGTATTTATCATCTTGATTGTTTCGCTTTATGTGTTGATGAGAGTAGTTGCAATTGTCGATAAGCGAACCGGTAAAATTCATTTGATGATGGAACCTGTGAAAACATTCTTCGATAAGAAATTCATCAAGGATGTGTTCTACATATTTAGAGTTATGCGACATCCACTCGATAGTTTCTATGAAATGAAGAAAGGTCATAAGACAACATGGTATAGTGCACTATTCCTCTATGCACTCATCTTCCTAGTGTTCATCAATTATAGCGTTAACAAAGGTTTTATGTATCAATTTGTAGCGATAGAAGATATGGACATATGGAGTTTAATCTTAGGATTCTTTGGCATTACATTAATACTCGTTATTAGTAACTACCTAGATACATCGATTAATGACGGTATTGGTGGATTGAAACAAATCTTTATGATGTTTGTTTATTCACTAGGACCACTTCTCATTGCATTAGGTGTAACGACCGCTTTATCTCATGTACTCACATATAATGAAACATTCTTCCTAACGTTAACGATGAATGTAGGCTTTATCTGGAGTTTCGTTAATGTGTTCTTAGGTATAATTGAAACTCACGATTATACAGCTAGACAAACATTTAAGAGTATATTTATGACGATTGTATTCTCTGTCATCATGATTGTAGTTATCATTTTAATGATTATGATGTGGGAACAACTCTATCAGTTCATTCAAGCACTTGTGAAGGAGGCGATTCGAAATGCGACTCAGTAAAAAACTTATCATCTTATCTTTAGTTGTCTTTGTGACAGCTATGACAGTTCGTGGTCAATATTTGGAAAGCAATAAAGATACCAAACTACCTCCTCCATCTATGAGTTATGCAGTTGATCGTCCAGATGATATGGAATTGATTCACACAGCAGGTGATTTTGAATACTATTATCGCGAATCCATTGATGTTTTCGCTATCTATGATACACGCAATGGTTATACGTGGACGACAGGTTTAAATATGCCTTTTAACCCACAAATTGATGATGCTTGTGAAGCAATTAAAGATCTTGATCCGCGTCCAACAGATGAAGAAATACTCGCTGTATGTATACCCAAGCAAGTCAATCTATCTGCTCCGTTTGAAGCTTTTGCTAAAGCATTCTTAACAGCGGAATATTATGATGGATCAAATGCAATTCAACGTGCATCGAGTACAAGCTTTCAAAGTTTACAAACAGGAACAACATCCACACTTTATCAAAATGATAACGATGCATCACATTTCCAACTCGTTGTTAATTTTAGAATTACAGGTAACTTCCCACTACAATTTAATGTAACAGCGAATATCTATTTAACAGAGGATGGCATGCGGGTTGTTGTTAAACATGAAGACATTACAGGACCTAACGCAGATCGAATTGCTGCGATTGTTATTGCTCCTTACTTAGGTGCAACCGGTGGAAGAACGATTTCTTTTAATCTAGAAGACAATGATTACCCTCGTATTGTCGAAGCTGTTGATAATCCACTACTTCCAGGTTATATTGTTGTTCCAGATGGTTCTGGAGCACTCATGCGTTTTGAAGAGTATCCAACCACACTTTCTGCATATAGAGGTCAGGTTTTTGGAAGCGATGTGAATCAACAACAATTTCACGATAATGGAGAAACATCGTTTGTTCCACTTAAACAACCCATTATGCCTATCTATGGTATTTCACATGGTCACCATCAAGCCGCATTTATTGCATACGCAACAGAAGGCTCACCATTTATGGAAATTGTTGCGACTCCTAAATCAACAGGTACAGGTGTTAAGTATTATAATGCACATGCAAGATTTGTTAAAACAAACATTTTTTGGCAAGTCTATAATCGCTTAGGTGATGGATATTTTACACTTCCTGAAAAATCATATGATTATGATATAGAAATGAATTTCTCATTTTTAGCAGGTGATGGATCACAAGATGGCTATCAAGCAGATTATGTTGGAATGGCAAAAAAATATCGTGATGTATTAATTGAACAAGGGACGTTAAATATTCAAGACAAAACCTTAAGTCAAATGCCTATTCGTCTTGACTTTATTATGAGTGATGCAATGAATTCACTTGTAGGAAATCAAAATGTTGTCGTAACTAGAATAAATGAAGTTGAATCGATTTTAAAGGAACTTCATCAAGAAGGTATACAAGGAATTAACTCTGGCCTATATGGTTATCAAAGTGGAGGTATCACCCTTGGAGATAAGCATTCTCCAGATTGGATTCGTTCGATTGGTTCAGCAAGAGCTTTTGAAAGCACATTTAGAGAACTTAAAGAATTAGATATCGATGTCTCACTCGCTATGGATTATGCCAGAATTAATGATGAGCAAATGACACTGACATCTCGCGCATCTAAGCATCTTAATGGATGGTATTCTCGCCTTGCATTGATGAACAACTCTGGACCAGTTGATATCATTTTCTATGCTCGTCCTACCAAGGTGATGGAATGGATGGTAAAAAATTACTTCTCAACAAGACATCTTGAAGCTTTATCTTATACCTATGAAGGTGTTTCAGAATTGCTTTATAGTGATTATTCGAGAGGTGAAATTGATAAATATGAAGTGATTGATATGTATACATCTGCATTGTCTCAAATTGGACAATTTACAAAGATTAATGCGTTAACGCCTAATCAATATCTATGGTCAATGGTTGATCGTTTCTTGCAAGCTCCGATGTATAATTCACAATTTTTAGTGCAAACTGATACCATTCCATTTTTACAAATGATTATTCATGGAACTATGGAAATCTATGCAACTTATGCAAACTTCTCGTTTTATACCATTCCAGATATGCTACGCATGATTGATTACAATACATATCCTTCATTTGTCCTTACCAATGATCCATCGTTTAATTTGATTTCAACGAATTCATCAAATTATTATTCAACAGAATACTCCCTTTATAAAGATTTGATTATAGATATGTATCAATTCATGAATGGTGCATTCTCTCCAGTCATGGGTGCTACATGGATAAATCGCACCGTATTAGCACCTGGTATTATTTTAAATACATATGATAATGGGAAACATATCTTGATTAATTATACCGAAGAACCATATACCCATTTAGGTCAAACAGTCGATTCACTCGATTATTTGGTCTTGAACTAGGGAGGTTAACATGAAAGCAAAAAAGAAAAAATCTATTTTTAAAACGCATAATCATGTTGCCTATTACTTCCTATTACCATGGTTGATTGGTTTATTCTTATTTGTTATTTATCCAGTCATTTATACATTCTTTTTAAGTTTTAATAGTGTGGTATCTGATATATCTGGATGGACGAATACATGGATAGGGTTTAAAAACTATGAAACCGCATTTTTTAGAAATACAGACTTTACACCATTACTTCTTGACTTTGTCATTTTAGAGCTAACGTACGTCCCAACGATTATTATTGTTTCATTTATCTTATCCATGCTCTTAAATACCAATATTAAATTCCGTGCAGGATTTAGAATGGTTTATTTCTTCCCAGTTGTCGTTCTATCTGGACCGGTTTTATCTCAACTTATGGGATCAAACTCCACTCAAATCATTCAAGCAGATTCGATTATCATCTTTAGAATGATTGAACAATACTCGAGAGGGTTCGCACGAATTTTATCTGGTATATTTGAAAACTTTACAGTGATTCTTTGGTTTACAGGTATTCCGATTGTACTTTTCTTAAATGGTTTACAAAAAATTAATGCTCAGCTCTATGAAGCTGCTCAAATTGACGGAGCAAACTCATGGCAAATTCTATGGAAGATTACGATTCCAAACATGAAGTCAACCGCACTAGTTGTCTCCATTTATTCCGTTGTCCAATTAGCTATTATAGAAATTAACCCAATTTATAGCTTTCTAGTTTCTAATATCAATGGTAATTATGCAACAGGTATGGGATTCTCAGCTTCACTTGTTATGGTTTACTCATTAATTGTTATTGCTTTAGTTGGTTTAGCTTTCTTTGTTTTAAAAAATCGTGAGAAAGTCGAGTACGAAATGGGTATTCGTGAAAGAAGAGCTAAGCAAGCTGAAAAATTACGTAAATTACAACTTCGTAAAAACCAAACAGTTAAAGATTATGTTTTGGAAACCTGGAACAAAATCAAAAGCATTACTCAAAAAAAGAAGAAGGAGGTTGATTTAAATGACAATGAAACTAACCTTAACGAAAATTAAGAAAAAAGTATTTGGTCATAAAGCTACCTCTGGATGGGTCGGTAAAATCATTGTTTACGGTCTTCTTATTGGGATTAGTTATGTCTATTTATACCCACTTCTTCGAATGATATCGATGGCTTTCCTATCACAACGTGATTTGATTAATCCAGAAGTTGATTGGATTCCTCGCTCACTAAGCTTTACAAATTTTATTGTTGCAAATCGTGTGTTATCGGTATTGCCACCTTCATTAACAGATACAAGCAATAATTTCTTTCAATCTATATTTGGTATTTTTAGAGATGGTGGGAACTTATGGAGATCCATGAAAAATGTTGGTTTCCTAGCTATTTTACAAACAATTATTGCAGCACTTACCGGATTTGCGTTTGCACGTTATGAGTTTAAATTTAAAAATTTCTTATTTGTCATGGTCTTAGTATCATTTGTCTTACCACTTCCCATGGTAACTATACCAAGAATCATGATGATTACTTCTTTGCAGGATAAATACTGGATACCTTTTGATCAATTTTTAGGGGATAACTTTATTGGAGATTTGGTTAAACCAACACTATTCAATACACTTATGCCACAAGTTCTTTTAGCGATGTTTGGTCAAGGAATCAACTCTGCGATATTAATTCTTATCTTCTTTAACTTCTTTAAAATGATTCCAATATCCTTAGATGAAGCAGCACGTATTGATGGAGCATCATCCTTCCAAGTGTTCTATCACATTTATATTAAACTTGTTATTCCAATTATTTTTACCGTATTCCTTTTCTCATTTGTTTGGAACTGGAATGATATTTATTCAGCAACGATTTATTATCGTTCAAACAATCCGCTTGTCATCATGCGCTTAAGTCGCTTTAGTGACGACTTTGGTCGAGTGAATCAAGGCTCTGGACAAGCAGGAGATATACGCATTAATGAAGCATATCGTATGGCAGCAACTGTGATTACAATTTTACCTCTTCTCATCCTTTATATATTTGCACAAAAGAAATTTATTGAAGGTATTGAGCGTACAGGTATGACTGGAGAATAAAAATGAAAAAAATGGTATTACTATTGTTCATGTCTTTCCTTCTTATTGGAATCATGGCATGTGAAAAAGATGAACCTATCCCATCAGATCCAACTGAACCATTAGCTAATTGCAAGGCTAGAGATTATAACTATGATCTTAATGCCATTGATGATTACGAGCTTGTTTGGTCAGATGAGTTTGATGTTGATGGTCAACCTGATTCAACTAAATGGGGCTATGATACAGGTGGTCATGGTTGGGGAAATAATGAACTTCAATATTACCGAAGTAGTGGTAATGCTTGGGTAGAAGATGGCAAACTGATTGTCGAAGCACGAAAAGAAGATTATCTTGGTAGAGAATATACATCTGCTCGACTCGTTACCCGTGGCAAGCAAGCATGGAAGTATGGTCGTTTCGAAATTCGCGCTAAAATCCCAACAGGACGTGGAACATGGCCTGCAATTTGGATGTTACCCACCGTTTCCTATTATGGTGGATGGCCAAAAAGTGGTGAAATAGATATCATGGAGCATGTAGGTTATGATATCAATCGCATTCATGGTAGCATTCATACCAATGATTTTAATCATAAGATTAACACACAACGTGGTGGAAGTCGCACTGTTCCAACAGCGACGACAGAATTCCATACATACGCCATTCAATGGTTACCTGATCGCATTCAGTTCATGATTGATGGAGAGGTTTATTATACTTTCCGTTTGTTTTTGACATGTCCAAATCAAAATCAGTGGCCATTTGACATACCATTCCATCTATTAATCAACATTGCTGTTGGTGGAGATTGGGGTGGCGTACAGGGTGTTGATCCTGATGCATTCCCTACACGTATGGAAATCGACTATGTACGTGTTTATCAATCAGCATTTATAACGAATTTACAGCGAGGTTAAATTATGAAAGCATATCGTTACGAAAACGGACAATTTATCATTAAAGACTATGATATGAAAAAACCATTTGCATCATTCCTACCAGGAATTGCAGGATTATATGGCATTCCGATGTGGGTTTACTATGTCAATCGTGGACAACTCATCTCTAGTTTTGGTATAGAAAATAAAGATCATGCCATTTTAGATTTTAGTCCAGCAAATATGGCATACCGTCGAACAGAAATCGATGGATTTAGAACATTTTTAAAAATCGATGGAACATATGTTGAAGCTTTCCAATCGAAAAAACAACCAGAACAACGTTATATGAAGATTGAAGCTAATGCTGTTTCTATTGAAGAAGTGATTCATGATGTACTGATACAGGTCAAGTATTTTAACGTATCAAAACAAAATTATCCAGGTCTTATTCGTAAAGTAACGATAAAAAACCTTAAGAAACAACCAAGACACATCGAACTCATCGATGGATTAGCTACCATGTGGCCGTTTGGTACTAACCAGTTTATGGTTAAAAATATGAGCAACTTAGCAGTGGCTTGGTTTGATGTATTTAATGAAAAACAAAAAATGCCATTTATGAAAAATAGATCGACCACGGAAGATACAGCTGAAGTGGGAGCTGTCAATCAAGGTCATTTTTATGTCACGATTAATCAAGACTCAAAAAGACTTGATGTCATTTATGATCCGACACTTATTTTTGGTTATGAAACGTCGTTAAAAGATCCTATTTTATTTGAAAAGACACATTTAAAAGATTTATTAAGCCAAAAGCAAGCATCTGTTAATCAATTGTTATCTGGTTTTTCTGCAGATGCGTTTGAACTTAATGAGACTTATTGTTTTTACACATTATTTGGTCAAATGAATGATTTAGAAGAGCTCAATGCACGTGGTAAGATGTTTAATTTTGCTTATTTTGAAGCATTAGAAAAAACAGCTAAAGCATTAGAAAATGAAATATTAGCACCTATGCATGTGGAGTCAGCATATCCTTTATTTGATGCATATCTAAAACAAAGCTTTTTAGATAATTTATTGCGTGGTGGATATCCTCTTTCATTTCAAGGTAAACAAGGACCGATTGTTTATCATGTGTATTCACGTATTCATGGAGACATGGAAAGAGAATATAATAATTTCTTTGTTGAACCCGCATATTTTTCGCATGGTAATGGTTCTTATCGAGATGTTAATCAAAATCGTAGAAATGATATTTATTTCGTTAAAGAAGCAGGATTATTTAATATCCGTCAATTCATTGAACTCATTCAGATGGATGGACACAATCCGTTAACGATTCAAGGTAGTCGTCTTGTGGTTTCAAAAGAGGCAATCCCATCGATCATGAATCATGTCAAAACACAAAAAGAACGCATTTTAACTATTCTTGAAAAACCATTCACACCAGGAAAATTAATGACAGAAATTGATCATCACCATGTTGAACTATCCGTCGATAAAGAGAAATTCTTACATCTAGTGATGGCTGAAAGTACCCAAGATATTGAATCTACATATGGCACAGGTTATTGGAGTGATCATTGGGTTTATAATATGGATTTACTCGATCAATATTTAAATATTTACCCAGATCGCTTAGAATCCCTTTTATTTGAAGGATCTTATCGCTTCTATCAAAGTCATATCTCTGTTTATCCAAGATCTGTTAAATATGTACTTAATCATCAACATGAAGTCAGACAACTTGAACCTTTATATCACGATCAAGAGAAAGTTGAAAAAACAGGTCTTAAGGTTAATCAAACCAATTTTCATCAAACAAAAAATAAAACAGTTTTCAAAGTCAATTTATTCACGAAATATTTACATTTAGCACTTATTAAGTTTGCAAGTTTAGACCCTGAAATGATGGGTGTCATGATGGACAGTGAAAAGCCAGGCTGGAATGACGCGATGAACGGTCTACCTGCCATTTTTGGATCGGGTGTATCTGAAACGATTGCATTAAAACGTTTAGTTCATTTCTTAATGGATGCTTTATCAAGTCTAAAGTTAGAACAAGTCTTACTCCCACAAACGATTTATCATTTCTTTAAACATATTTTAAAGGCAATCCCACAAGGCTTTGATGCTATACAAGATGTGAGAGAAGGATTCGATGAGGAAAATCGAATCTTTGTTGATGAAACATCGAAGGATGTATCAGCACTTGAACTGATTCAAGGACTAGAAGTCATGTATGAAAAAATCGAAATGGGTATCGAAAAAGCACGTCTTATTGGTGATGGTATACTTCCTACATATTTTACTTTTGAAGCTATAGACTACATCATCACAAACCATATACATCCAATCACTAAAACATCATGTGTGAAGGTTCATTCATGGAACTATCGCATGCTTCCACACTACTTAGAAGCTCCAGCAAATGATTTAAAAATCACAAAAGATATCACAAAAGCTAAACAAGTCTATCAAAAAATTAAACAAACCGAACTTTATGATCAAAAACTTGGTCTATACCTTACTTCACGTCCTCTTGATGATGAGACATTAACGATTGGTCGTGCACGAGCATTTACAAAAGGCTGGTTAGAAAGAGAAGCTTGTTTTATGCATATGTCATATAAGTATTTAATTGGACTACTCAAAAGTGGTTTATATGATGAATACTACGAAGCTATTCAAACATCGATGCCACCCTTTATGGATCCTGAAGTGTATGGACGTAGCTTATTAGAAAATGTCTCGTTTATTGCGACCTCAAACAATCCAAACACCCATAATCATGGTCGTGGGTTTGTAGCTAGATTAACAGGAACCACATCTGAAGCTATTACACTGCTCTACTTAATGGTATGTGGTAAAAAGTTATTTGATATGGATCAACATGAACTTGTCTTTCAATTAGAGCCCAAACTCAAAAAAGATTTCTTTAATGAAAATCAAGAAGTATCTATCAAATTATTCAGTGACATGATGATTGTTATTAAAAATCCAACGTTAAAAGATACGTATAAAGGATTGAAACCCGTTTCTTATGAACTCATCAATGATCATGATACCGTGGTTGTTTATGATCATATCGTTCGTGGAGACCTTGCAAAAGCAATCCGTGATAAGACATATCATAAGATTGTTGTGACACTCGGTTAGGAGGATATTATGTCAAGCATCAGAGGTGTTAACTTAGGCGGATGGTTTGTTTTAGAACAATGGATGAAGCCTGAACTTTTTAAAGATTTATCAGGTGTTGATGAAACACATTTCTCCCTCTATAAAGAGCATAAAGAGGATGCATTACATCAACATTGGAATACATTTATCACTAAAAAAGATTTTGAATATTTAAAATCGATCGGTATTGATCACGTTCGACTACCTATTCCATGGTGGTATTTAGGCGAGACACCCTATGTTGAATCGATTCATTTTATACGTCGAACAATGGAATGGGCAACCGAATATAATCTAAAAGTGTTACTTGATTTACACACAGCTCCAGGTTGTCAAAATGGTTTTGACAATGGAGGTATTGTTAATCAAATTGGATGGCATATCGATGAAAAAAACATCCAATTAACAATCGATAAACTCGAACATATCGCACACACATTTAGTAATTATCCATCCTTTCTGGGTATTGAAGTACTCAATGAACCGCATTGGTCAATCGATTTAAAGCTCTTACAAGATTTTTATGTGAAAGCTTATCATGCCATTCGAAAGCACACACAAGGTCTCATTGTCTTTCATGATTCCTTCCGACCAGAAGATACTTCATGGAAGCTATTCTTTAAGAAGAATCAGTTCGAAAATATAGCTTTTGATCTTCATTTATATCATTGTTTCGATCCTAAAATTACACATCTTGATTTTAATGGACATGTTGATGTTATACAAAAGCGTCTTCAATTCATTAAGAAAGTAGAAACATTTGTAAGAACGATTATTGGAGAATGGAGCTTAGGAATCATTCACGATAGACTCAATCATCTAGATCATTTTCACAAAGAAGTTGTCCGAAAAGCCCTAGCAAGCATGCAGCTTTATGCGTATGAGCATGCCTATGGTTGGTATTTTTGGAGCTATAAAATAGAAAGGGAAAGTCATCAAGATTGGGATTTTAAGCGCTTAGTTGAAGCTTCAATCTTACCAAAAGACTATCGATAAACATGAAAAAAGCAATTTTTATACTCACACTTATATTTACCTTATTTATGATAACTGCGTGTCAAAAGGATGACATAGCTGAACCAACACCATCTGTACCTGTTGAAAGTAGTCCAGATGATTTTGATACCATTGATGAAAAAGTTCAGTGGTGGATTGATCATATGAATTTATATGAAAAAGCAGGTCAAATGATTCAGGCTGAACGTTCACCTGATGGAGGTCAAAGAGGAGCAACAACAGGCGAAGTCACACTCTATCGCTTAGGCTCTATTTTAAACGGTGGAGGTAATGTGCCTAACCCAAATAACATCACGGGTTGGAAAAACATGGTGAGATCATATCAAAATGCAAGCAAATATACATCAAATCAAATTCCATTACTCTATGGAGTTGACGCAGTTCATGGTCATAATAATCTACAAAATGCCACCATTTTTCCCCATAATATCGGCTTAGCAGCTGCTAACAATCCTGAACTCATGTATCAGATTGGTGAACGAACGGCTTATGAAGTTGCTCAAACTACAGCAAACTATAATTTTTCACCATCAATAGGTCTTGTTAAAGATGTTCGTTGGGGACGCACGTATGAAACCTTAGGTGAGAATCCTGAGCGTGCACTAAATCTCATTGGACCCTACATTCAAGGGATTCAATCACATCAAATTGCTGGCACAGCTAAGCATTTTATTGGTGATGGATATACAACGTATGGAACAGGTATTGATGGTGGACTCGATCGTGGGAATGCAGTGATATCTATGGATGAACTCTACGATATTCACCTACCACTTTATGAAGAAGCGATTTTAGCTGGTGTCAAAAGCATTATGATTTCCTATAGTAGTATTAATGGTTTACGTATGCATCAATCCTATGATTTGATTACTTCAATTTTAAAAGAAGAACTCGGATTTAATGGTTTTGTTATTTCAGATTATGAAGCGACAAATGATGTCACAGGTTCTACTTTTCAAGAAAAAATTATTCGCACGGTCAATGCGGGTATTGATATGCTCATGGAACCTAATAAGTTTGATCAAGCACATCAAGCCATCATCAATGGTGTCAACACAAATCAAATTTCAATGGATCGCATTAATGATGCTGTATCACGTATTTTAACAGTAAAATATGAAATAGGTTTATTCGATCCAGATTTAACATATCCTGACCCTGATTTACGCTCTCAAACATCTCTTGCAGTAGCCAGACAAGCAGTTCGTGAATCACTTGTTTTACTCAAAAATGAACAAAGTATCCTTCCACTTTCTAAATCAGCTAATTTACTTGTTGTCGGTATGGGTTCTAACAATCTAGGGATTCAATCAGGTGGATGGACATTAACATGGCAGGGTAGCGAATCTATTCAAACAGCTGGGACAACTATTTTAGAGGCTTTCCAACAGACGACAACGGGAACCATTTATACCGATATCAACGACATCGATCAAGCAGATGCAGTTGTTTTAGTGTTATCAGAAAAACCTGCAGCAGAATGGTTTGGTGATTCGAATGATTTAAGTCTAAATGGGAAAACAGCATATCAAGAAAATGTTGAATGGATTGAACAACTCGCTGACACAAACAAACCAGTCATTGTCATCATGTTAACAGGGAAACCCTTACTCATTACAGACTATATTGATCAATTTGACGCACTTATTATGGCCTTTTTACCTGGTACTGAAGGACTAGGTATCACAGATGTCATCTATGGTGATTATAACTTTACCGGAACACTTCCTTATACATATCCCAAATATTTATCTCAAGCAAGTCATACGATGCTTGATCCAAATTACAACGAAGAAGATTATTTATTTCATTATGGTTTTGGGTTGAATTACCCATCCTAGGAGGAAAAAAATGAATATAAAATTATATCAAACAGCAAAAGACACCAAAGATCGCATATCAAAAGTGAAAGAATTGAAACTTTCATCTACATTTAAAACAAACACACCGATGATTGTTTTAAATCCTCAAAAAACCTATCAAACCCATATCGGATTTGGTGGTGCATTTACAGAAAGTGCAGCTTATACCTTAAGTTTATTACCTAAAGACAAACAAGATGAAATTATTCATGCTTATTTCTCTAAAGAAGGTCTTTCCTATAATCTTGGAAGAACCCATATTCATTCATGTGACTTTGCATTAGGTAATTATACCTATGTCAAAGAACATGATAAAGAACTAAAAACCTTTGATTTATCACATGAGGATCAATGGGTCGTTCCGATGATTAAAAAAGCTTTAGCATATGAGCCTAATCTAAAACTACTCGCATCTCCATGGTCTCCTCCAGCATGGATGAAATCGAATCATAACATGAACTTTGGTGGAACTCTACTGCCTGAGTTTTATCAACCATGGGCAAACTATTATGTCAAATACTTTGAGGAAATGAAAAAACGTGGCATTGACTTTTGGGCATTAACTGTTCAAAATGAACCAGCAGCTGTCCAAACATGGGATTCATGTATTTATACAGCAGAAGAGGAAAGAGATTTTGTCAAAAATTATTTAGGACCGACCATTGAAAAATCACCTTTTGACTTAAAGATTTTAGGTTGGGACCATAATCGTGACATTATTGTTGAACGTGCTTCAACGATGCTACTTGATCAAGATGCAAATAAGTATCTATGGGGTATAGCATCACACTGGTATGTTTCTGAACAATTTGAAAACTTATCGATTGTTCATGAAATGTTTCCAGACAAACACTTAGTCTTTACTGAAGGTTGTATTGAAGGTGGACCAAAACCACATGCATGGCATACAGGTGAACGTTATGCACGAAATATCATGGGTGATTTAAACAATTATTTAGAAGGTTTTATCGACTGGAATCTCATTCTTAATGAAGAAGGTGGACCAAACCACGTCAAAAATTATTGTGATGCACCAATCTTAGTCGATCGAAACACAATGTCTATTATCTATAATAGTTCGTATTATTACATCGGTCATTTCTCTAAATTTATTAAACCAGAAGCAAAACGCATCCATGCACAATCTAATCTTCCAGATAAAGTTTATCAAGTGAGTTACATCAATCCAAATGGCGAACTCGTCTTGGTTGTTCAAAATGAATCTGACCAAAAAGTTGATGTTACCATGGTATTAAATCATCAAGGACAAACAGTATCTTTACTCCCACATTCTATTGTGACCTGCATCATTTCATAATGTGCTTTACTTTTCGTAAAATTATAAGTAAAATGTAATATGTGTAATGAAATCGAGGTGTTTTCATGGTTACCATTGATGAAATAGCGAAAATTTCGCAAGTTTCTACCTCCACAGTATCGAAAGCTTTAAACGGTTATGCCGAAATTAGCGAAAAAACAAGAAGAAGAGTAATGGAGGTTGCAGAGCGTTTAGGCTATACGCCGAATGCAACCGCACAAAGTCTTGTACGTAAAAGATCAAATACGATTGGTATCGTATATGAAGTTGAATATGGTTTAAAAAACCTCTTTTTCACGTCTATATTAGAATCTTTTAGACGATATGTAGAAAATAAAGGATACGATATTTTACTTTTATCACATAATACAGAATCAGGACTTGATTATCTTAGACACTGTCACTCAAAAAATGTAGATGCTGTATTAGTTGTTTCAGGTGGAGATAAACTCGATGCACTTCAAAAGCTTTATGAAAGTGATTTAGCTGTTTTAACACTTGATCCAAAAATAGAAGGAAAAAACACGATATATTCGAATTCATATGCCTCTATTAAAAAATCATGTAAGTATCTTCATGATTTAGGTCACAGAAAGATTGCATTTATTAATGGTTCATATACAAATTTCATTGGTCAAGAGCGTTTAAGAGGATACTTAGACTTCATGATGGAGAAAAATTTAGAACCCATTTATATGGCTAATCGCTCAAATGAATCCTATACCTTTGATGAAGGTTATAAAACCATGAAAGCTCTTTTTGAAACATATGGATTACCAGAAGCAGTGTGTGCTTCATCAGATTTAATGGCTATTGGAGCTATCACATACCTACAAAAACATGGTTATAAAGTTCCTGATGATGTATCTGTGATTGGTTTCGATGATCTTCAGGTCTGTGAAATCGTTACACCACGTTTAACAACCATCAGACAAGATTATGAAGAAATGGGCATGAAAGCTTGTGATATTTTAATGAGTATGATTCATGAAAAAATTCGTGATGTTGAACCATATGAAGTTGATACCGTCATTGTCGTTCGTGAATCATGTAAAAAGCACACGAAATTAAGTGAATAAAAATGCATGACCCAAGTGATTTTTATCATTTGGGTTTTATATTAAATTGCGAAATAAAGACAATATGATATAATTTAAATGAGCCATCGATTTCATTCTTTAGAAAGGTTGTTTCATAAAACGGAAACAGGTCTATTACATGAACCAGAAAATACTCATTGTTGAAGATAATCTTTTAATCAGTAAAAGTATCGAATCAAAACTAAAGGAAGAAATGTTTGAAGTCAAAGCTGTTTTTAATGGCGAAGATGCAATTAAGCAATTTGATCTCATGAAATATGATGTCGTTTTACTTGATTTAATGCTTCCCGTAAAAAGTGGTGAAGAAGTTTTAAAACATATACGATCTAAAGGAGATGTACCAGTCATTATCATCTCTGTGAAAGATTCTGATGTTGAAAAAGCTATCAATCTTGGATTAGGTGCTGATGACTACTTGTCTAAACCTTTTTCGATGCTTGAACTCATTGCACGTGTTAAAGCAGTACTTAGACGATCAAAGAAAAGTCAAGAAGTACCAACAAAACAAAAATATGTGATATCTAATCTTGAAGTGAATATGGTCAACTATGAAGTTAAAAAGAACAATCAATTAGTTGATTTAACATTGAAGGAATTTGAAATCTTAAAACTATTACTCACACATCCAGATCAAACCTTCTCGAAACAACAAATGTATCGAACCATTTGGGGAGAAGAATATTATTATAATGACAACGTTATCAATGTACATATTCGTAGACTCAGAGAAAAAATTGAAGATGATCCATCAAATCCAAAGATCGTATTAACCATGTGGGGATTTGGCTATAAGCTCGGAGAATATAACGAGAATTAAGAAGACCTAAGGGTCTTTTTTTTTCTTAAGATTTATTTAAGAATTGGGTAACAAATAAGAAATCTATATTTGATATAATGTCAGCAAGATAAGGAGTTGAGCTGATGATAGATTATAACTTATCATGGATTTTTTATTTTCAATACAATCAAAAAAACGCGTCAGCTAAAGCATTTTTTTCGAAAACTTATGAGAAAAAGTTCTCCTTAGATAAGCAATTATTTGATTATGATGATAATCAGTTGAAGTTATTTATCCATAAATATGATTACCGGAAATTAGCATATTTCTCACATCATGAGGTTAAAGGTTATTTTGATACAAAATTTAGGTTTTCTATACAACATCAAAAAGGATATCTTAGAACACAAGCGGTATGTCAGACGACAAAAGATGGATTTTCTTGTCTATTATTTAATGAAAAGGATTTAGTCAAGATGCAACATTTTATGGGAAAACACAAAGTATATCCCACAACATCATCCATGTCAATCAATGATCTCGATGTTGATAAAAATGAGTCTATACCCTTTCCAATTCAACAAGTCAAGCGTCAAATTGTTGAATTACTTGATCGAGAAATAAAGATTGTTTGAATTAATAAATTCTTAAGATAAAGAAAAGAGTTAAGTAACAAAATATCACTATAATAGGTGCATAAAGTTGAAAAAGACTTAAAAAAGGAGGTTTACACATGAGAGCAATTATCATCGGACTAACATTCTTACTCATCTCAGCAGTCTACATGCTTGAAGTATCCATGGCACAGGCACATACACTTTCTATTCATGAAATCACATTCGTTGATGAAAACAATAATGTCGTACATAAGGATTATTTTGCTACTGGAGCAGACCTCTCAACATATGAACTTCCAGAAGGACCTGAAAGATTTGGTTACACTTTCATTGGTTGGAGCTATAAATTACCAGATGTCATGCCAAATGCAGATCTCATTATACAAGCACGTTATATAAAAAATGTGACTATCCAAGTGACCATATCGTAATTTTAAAAAACAAAATTAAACCGCTAAGCGGTTTTTTTTATGAGTTATTATGTTATAATAAATGTCGGTGAAATCATGAATTTAAACATAATGAGTTTTAATATCAGAATCGATGTCAGTGTTGACGGAAAACATGCTTGGCCTTATCGAGAAAAGCATGTTTTATCTTTTATTAAAAAAGAAAATCCGGATTTGCTCGGTATCCAAGAAGCAGGACCACATATGGTTCAAAGCTTAAGAAATCATCTTGAGGCGTATGATTTATTTGTTGAACCAAGAGATGAAAGAGGAGAATCAACCCCTATTTTAATCAAGAAGCATTTGTTTAAGATCTTAGAACAAAAAACCATTTGGTTAACAGATACACCACATCAACCCTCTAATATCAAAGGAAGCAATCATCCAAGAATTGCGACATACATTGTTTTAGAAACAAAAGACCGACATATCATTCATTTCTTCAATACCCATCTCGATTACACAGGAGATGAAGTGACATTAAGACAAGTGGAGTACCTGCATGCCTATATGAAACAAGTTGAAGAACGATATGGTGGATCAACGATATTATGTGGCGATTTTAATAGTTATCCTAAAACGAAGACAATTTTCTATCTTGAAAACTATTATGTATCTTGTTTTAACGGTTTAAAGAATCATAGACTAACCTTTCATGGCTACAGCCATGATATTGAGGGTGAGCCTATCGACTATATTTTCTATAGCAAAACACTAAAACAAGTCTCACTCACATTTCATGATCATATAGAAAAAGATGTATTCTTATCTGATCATTATCCCATATCATCCATACTAAAAAAATAACAAGGACACCATGTATGCTAACTCAATGGCTAAAAGATATCGCAGCAGCTCTTATCATGACACTCATCATAAATATCTTTCTCTTTATCATCAATGACCAAAACTCCATCATAGGAACATGGGAAATTGAGATTAGCGAAAACACATATATACCAGGGAATTACTATGATATACTTAAATTTCATCCCAATGATACATTTGAACATTTAACTCACGAAGGACATATAGCAGGGACTTTTGTTTATCATAAAAATGAAATTGTTCTCTTTTATGAGAACCAAGTATCTTACTTATTATATGTTGATATGGATAATAAAACCATGACTTCAGTTAATACTGGCGACGTATACAAAAAAATCACTCTCATTGAGTGATTTATGTCTTTAATGGTACCCCCTGTAGGGCTCGAACCTACGACCCACTGATTAAGAGTCAGTTGCTCTACCAACTGAGCTAAGGAGGCACTTGACATGCAAAAATATTATAGCATATCCAATTTAAATTGCAAATACAAAATGAAAAAAGTCTTTAATTTGACTTAAAATTAGTTGTTATGTAATAACAAAATTCCAAATGACAACCTCATAAATCATGGTATAATTAATATACAGAAACAAGGGGGTTCAATTATGAATTGGTATTGGTATTGGCAGATACTGATGGAAGAAGTTATTACAACTTTAGCTATGTATAGTATCATAGGAATTATTCTTGCTATATTACTTAAAATGTTATCGCTCAAACTCATCTATGATATAAAAATATCAAACATTTTAAAACAATCTGCAGAATTTCTTTCTATGGCAGGAACCCTCATCGCCTTTACAGGACTTTTTTCAGCATTTATTGAACGTATGTATTTACTTTTAGGGGTTTCAGCGTTCCTTGTTTTTACAGGTTTAGCAACCTCGATTTGGATTGAAAATAAGTAGTGATATATAAAAGGAACCCATCCTTTTTTTATTTAAGTCTTATTCATGGTATAATTTGTGATGAAATCACAAGGAGAGATGACAAACAATGTATCGTTACACACTCGGCTTTATCTTAAAAAATGATGAGATTCTCATGGTTAATCGTGAGAAAAACCCTTGGAAAGGCTGTTGGAATGGTCTTGGTGGAAAAATAGAAGAAGGCGAAGAACCTTTGTATTCGATGATTCGTGAGATTGAAGAAGAAACGAATCTTAAAGTATCCCCATTAGAAGTCGTCTATAAAGGTTCACTGACCTGGAATACCTTTACAGCTGAAGGACAAGGTCTATACATTTATCTCATTCATCTTAATCCAGATACCACATATCCTACGCCTATTAAACTTAGCGAAGGAATACTTGACTGGAAGAAAATTGATTGGATTAATGATCAGAACAACCTAGGAGTTGCATATAATATCCCTTATTTTTTACCTTTTGTCTTAAATGATCAAAAGATTTATCATTATCATTGCACATTTAATGGAAACATATTGGAATCTGTAGAACAAAAGGAGATAACCCCATGATTGAAACGATCTTAATTATTTTCTTTTCTCTCGTATTATCGATTTATTTAACCATCTATATTTTTCAATCTTACAAGAGTAAGAAGATGAAAGATCATGTTTTTTCGATATGTAAACATTATGGTTCTATTGATGAAAGAAATCAAAAAACTTATCTTCACATGAATGACACAATTTATGAATTACTTTTTTTCTATGTTCCAACTCAAGGTGAACTCACTATAAATTCACGGACCATCTGGGAAGTAAGATCGATGACAAAATCTATTTTAGTCAATCAGTCTATCTTTTTATCGAGTGATAAGCCTAAAATTGTTATTATTCATCCCTCAACACTTCCTATTAAGCGATATATCAATGAAAATGAACTTGTCTTCGTGAATTTTAATGATTTTTTCTATAACATGTATGTCGTTAAATATCACGAAATCGAACAATTCTTTCAGACGAACAAACGATGAACAAACTTACAATCTTCATCATATTCATTTTATTCGGATTCCTTCTTACAGGATGTCAAAAACAAGACATCTTGTATACAGATAACGAGCCCATGCAGATAGAATTAAGACATGATCATCTAAAAATTCTACAAATAACTGATCTTCATTTGACTTATGGTATCGATTATGGTGATCAAAAGACGTTTACACTCATAGAAAAATTGGTTAAACATGATGATTACGATTTAATCGTTATCACAGGTGATTTAACCATGTCTCCACAAGGACCTCTACTGTTTAGAAAACTCATACGTTTCATGGAATCTTTTCAAATACCTTGGACGTTCGTTTTTGGAAATCATGAGACAGATTATCACACCTATCAAGATTTTTTAAATGAAATTAAAAACACATCCTATCTATACTTTAAAGTAGGACCACGTATAGAAAATGGTGGTGTTGGTAATTTTAAAATCACGTTTATGAAAGACCAAATCCCCTTTTATCATGCTTACTTTTTTGATTCAAAGGCTGAAATTAATCCTAATGCTTATGATTCATCCACATATGATTATATTAATACCAACCAAATTGATTGGTATGTCAATCTGATTGAACAAGACCATGAAGAATCAATCGTATTCATGCATATCCCACTCATTCAATATGATGTCACTGAAGGTTATGTTGGAACATACAATGAAAAACAAGTGTATCATCAATCAAAAGATGAAGGATTCTTTGATGCGATGGTCACTCATCAAAAATCAAAAGCTGTTTTTGTAGGCCATGACCATTTAAATGACTTTTATGTCATGGTCGAAGGAATTATGCTTGCATATGGTAGAGCTACTGGTTTTAATGGTTATGGGAACTTGATGCGTGGTGGAAGACATATAGAGATATCATCAACTGGTGAGTTATCAACATATGTCATGTTGGAGAGTGACTTATCATGAAAAGAAAACATCGCTTTCTTATCTTTTTATCTTCTTATTTTCTTTTTGTTATAGGTTTTTTCTTTACGAAGTCTTTTCTCTTTTTAATCTTCCCATTTATCGCATTCATATTTATTCTAATAGGGGGTAAAAAAGATGTTTGATCTTCTTGTTTATCTCATGATTAACTCATTTTGGCTCGCTTTAATTTTGGCTGTTGTCCTATTTGTATGTCGTGTCTACATTAGCCTCTCATTTAAAGAGAATAAGGAAAAATTAGGTTTAATTATCGGATTACCATGTTCTATAGGTGTCTATCTCTATGCGAAAAACCATCCATGGATCAAAGTATATGAGATTTTGGTTATTTTACAGTTTATACTCATCTTTTTAGCAAGCATATTCATTTTATATCTACGTTTGGAGCTCAATATTATATGATATACAAAGTACTTAAAAAACAAAATAATTCCAGCATGTGTTTTGTCTGTGGTATCGACAATCACGCTGGACTTCATACCCATTTCTATGAACTTGAAGGCGGAAAACTTCTAGGTCAATTTAAAGGATTTGAGATTCATCAAAGCTATCCACGTCGTATGCATGGAGGTATCATTTCATCACTCCTTGATGAAACTATAGGACGTTCGATTCAAGCGATTGATGATTCGGTTTGGGGAGTTACAGTTGAACTTCATATGAAATTTTTAAAGCCAGTTCCACTTGATCAGGAACTATGGGCTGTTGGTTTTATTACATCACAAAATAGACTTTTATTTGAAGGTGAAGGATATTTATCAACACCACAACAAGAGATACTTGCTACATGTAAAGCAAAATATCTCAAACAACCTGTCAAAAAAATAGTCAGTGACATGGATTTTATAGAGGAGCAATGGATTTTTGTTGCAGATGATCATATGCCAGAAATCTTCGAATTACCATTATGAGCATTTTAGAAGTAGAACAGATAAGCTTTAGTTATAGTGGAGAAAACCTATACAAAAAAGCATCCATGCGTTTATTTGAGGGTGAGCACGCAGTCTTAGTAGGTCCTAATGGAACGGGTAAGTCAACACTCTTAAAATTACTGGATAAACAACTAACTCCAGATGATGGTAAAGTCATTTGGATACCAAATAAAAAAATCGGATACTTGGATCAATATGCAAAAATAGATCCTAAAATTAAAGTTAAAACGTATTTATATGACGTGTTTTTACCGCTCTTTGAAAAAGAAAGAGAAATGGAAAGTCTATATGACAGTTTAGCAACAGCAGAAGAAAAAGATCATGACCGAATCTTGCACTGGGCATCCACGATTGGAGATATGCTTATTGAAAAAGATTTCTATTCTTTAAAATCAAAAATAGGAAATATTATTCATGGACTTGGATTAACTATGGATTTACTCGAAGAACCAATAAAACATTTATCTGGAGGTATGCGAGCAAAGATTATATTAGGGAAACTTTTACTTGAAGAATCTGATATTTTATTGCTTGATGAACCTACCAATTTCTTGGATGTCAGACATATTGAGTGGTTAACCAAGTTCTTAATTAACTATCCAAAAGCGTTTTTAGTTGTTTCACATGATGAAGGTTTCTTACATGATATTGCACAAACCGTATTTGCCCTTGAAAATGGTCAAATAACGCGTTATAAGGGTGATTATGAATTCTACCTCAAGGAAAGAACACAACGCCTAGAACAGCAAGAAAAAGCCTTTATAACACAACAGAAGTTTATTCAAAAAACAGAAGAGTTTATTCAAAAGAATATCGTTCGAGCAACAACAACTAAACGCGCACAATCACGAAGAAAAATGCTCGCAAAAATAGAACGAGTAGCTAAACCGATTCAGCAGAAAACATATCACTTTCATTTTCCTTTATCATCAACAACAGGTAAAGATGTATTGGTGACTCAAGATTTAGAAATTGGTTATCAAGAGCCTTTATTAGATCCTCTATCCATCGCAATTTTGAAACAAGAAAAAGTTGCAATTACAGGAAAAAATGGGATTGGAAAATCGACTTTAATTAAAACAATTATGCAAATCATTCCATCTCTTGGTGGGACATATAAATGGATTGATACAGCTAAAATAGCATATTTTGAACAAGACTCTAAATTTGAAGATGGTATCACACCATTTATGATTGTCCATCATCGATATCCACATTTTACAAAAAAAGAAGTGATGTCACTTCTTGGTAATCATGGCATCAATTATGAGATGGCTAATCGAGAGATTAATAGTCTTTCAGGAGGAGAACAAACAAAAGTTAGACTTGCTCTTTTAAGACATCAAAAAGGTAATGTTTTAATACTTGATGAACCGACCAATCATCTTGATGTCAATGCGAAAGAAGCTTTGAAAGAAGCTTTAATAGAGTATCAAGGCACACTCATTATCGTCTCTCATGAGAAAGATTTTTATGAAGGTATTTGTGATTATGAAATCACTTTATATGAAAATTAAAAAGGCGACCCAGTCGCCTTTACTTATCTTCTATCTTTGAATCATCAAATTGATCGATTTCTTCAACTAAAACATCATAAACTTCTGATTCCTTAATCTTCTTTATGATTTTACCTCTTCTAAACAAAATCGCTTCACCCTTACCACCGGCAATACCAATATCAGCATGAGTGGCTTCTCCAGGTCCATTCACTGCACAACCCATAATAGCAACATTAATCGTTTTATTGACTTTAAGGAGATAAGCTTCAATTCGTTTAGCAATATCAATCATATCGTATTGGATTCGTCCACATGTAGGACATGAAATCAAATTAGGAACTTTATCTTTTAAACCAAGGTTTTTTAATATTTCTTTAGCTGCTTGAATCTCTAAAACAGGATTATCAGTTAATGAAACACGAATCGTATTACCAATGCCTTCAGCGAGTAAGATACCAATACCCATCGCACTCTTTATAGCTCCACTAAACGCAGTACCTGCTTCAGTAACACCTAAATGAAGTGGGTATGGGAAAGTTTTAGAAGCTAGCCGATAAGCTTCAATCATTAACTTCATATCAGTTGCTTTTAAGGATAACGCAATATCATAAAAATCCATGGATTCTAAGATCTCTACATGATGTTTCGCAGTAGCAACCATATTTTCTGGTGTAGGTGCCATTCGATTAGGCAAAGATCCACTATTTACACCGATTCGAATCGGTATATTTTTTTCTTTACAAGCTTTAACAACTTCTTCAACATGCTCTCTTTTGGGAATATTACCAGGATTTAAGCGAATCTTATCGACACCTTGTTTGATTGCTTCAAGTGCAAGTCGATAGTCAAAATGGATATCTGCGACTAAAGGTATTTTAATTTGTTTTTTAATTTCTCCTAAAGATTGAGCATCTACCATGTCTAAAACAGCAACTCTTACAATCTCACAACCTGCATCGGTAAGTTGGTTGATTTGTTTAACGGTTGCTTCAACATCTTTTGTATATGTATTGGTCATACTTTGAATATAAACTTTATGGTTACCACCTAGTTGATAAGGACCAACTTTAATGGGTCTTGTTTGTTCTCTTTGCATATCATCACCTAAAACTATTATATAGTATATTTTAAGTTTTCCTTTTGATTTTACCTTTCACCATTTCTTTTTAACCCGTGAAACTAAAAAAAACTATAAATATAAACCATTTGGTCTCATTTTCTTTCATATATTTCATTTCCAGGTTTACTTTCTTGACATGATATCATAAAATATTATTATAGAGCGAAGTGGAGGAATGTATTATGCCAAGAAGAATTACTGACGTTTGTATTGCATGTGGAGCTTGCCAAGCTGAATGCCCAGTAGATTGTATTTCTGAAGGAGATATTTACGTCATTGATGAAGATATCTGCATCGACTGTGGAGCTTGCCAAACTGTTTGTCCAACAGACGCAATCATTGAAGTTTAAAAACACTCATAAGTTGAAGATTAAATGGTCATTCGTGACCATTTTATCTTTTTTTATGGTATGCTAGCATCGAGGTGATTTCATGTTTACAATCAAAGATGAAGAGATTAAAAAACTTTATGACACACATTTATTGTCAAAAAGCCCATTAAAACTTAAAGAGTTTCCAACACGAGAAAAAAGAAAATTCATCATTTTGGGGATGCTTGTTCATTTGTTTGAACCAGGTAAGATCTATAAAGAAAAAGAAGTGAATGAGATTTTATCTCAAATTCATTTAGATTATGCTGTTTTAAGACGATATTTAGTTGATTATAAGTTCATGAAACGCGAAGTAGATGGTAGTGCATACACATTATGTGTTGATCCAAAGGAGTATGCACGATTTAAGATTGATCAATTTTTAGATTAAAATATTCTATTTTATTAAAATAGAGAAAAACGATTGATATTGTGATATCGTTTTGTTATAATGTATTTGCACGTTTGGAGGGATATCATGCGAGATCTAGTCAAATTGGTTTGTACAGAATGTGGCGAAGAAAATTATCATACAGATAAAAACAAAAAAGCACATCCAGAACGTATGGAAGTTAAAAAATACTGTCCACGTGAAAGAAAAGTTACAATCCATAGAGAAAAGAAATAAGCTATTCATTGAATAGTTTTTTTTCTATCAAGGAGTTTTTTCATGTACACATGTAAAGGTAATGAAGATATCGCACATAGTTATTTAGTTTGCAGATTTGGAGTCTGTTTTTTAGTCGATCCTGCACAAAAAGCTGATGACATCAAAAAAGAGCTTGCTGATCAAAAACTGATTGCTATCTTAGTCACACATGCGCACAACGATCACATTGATTTAATCGGTGAATTTGATGCACCTATCTATATTCATAAAGAAGATGCACATCTCCTTTTTGAAGACAAATATAATGGATATCATCCAAAAGCGCACCCCTATAAAAAGAAAGATATGCATTTAATTTTAGTGGAACATGGAACAAAAATACCTTTTGCAGATCACTTTATTGAAGTTATTCATACACCAGGGCATACGAAAGGATCTGTATCATATTTATACCAAGACAAATTATTCACTGGAGATACTTTGTTTAAAGAAAGTGTAGGTCGTCATGATCTCTATTCGGGAAACTTATCTGATTTGAAAAAAAGCATTTTACAGTTGATGAAGTTGTCAGCTCAAATCAAAGTCTATCCTGGACATGATGATACAACATCGATACGTCAAGAACAAAAGTCAAACCCGTTTTATCTTAAGTGGAGTAAACAAGGGAATCGTCAATAAGATGATTTCTTTTTTTATTAGACACATAGTGTCTACAAAAAAATATCAAAAAATAGCACATAATTCTTGACAGTGCCAATCAAATATAATACAATAAAGTTGGCACAAAACCATAAAGAGTGCTAAAAGAGGTGAATGCATGTTATCAAGTCGTCAGAAGCTCATTTTAAAAGCGATTATCGAATCGTATGTTAAAGACGCACAACCTGTGGGATCGAAGCTTTTAACACAAATGCCTTACCTTAATTTTTCAAGTGCTACATTAAGATATGATATGGCACAATTAGAAGAATTGGGTTTTTTAGAAAAAACACACACTTCAAGTGGTAGAGTACCATCTGAAAAAGGATATAGATACTATGTCGAGCATCTTGTTACCAGAGATGAAGATGTGATGGAGTCATTTCCTTTAATCGATGAGATTTTTATTAAACATAAACTAGGTAGAGAACAAGCCATTGAAGAAGCGATTCACCTATTATCAGAATTAACGAATTATACAGCTTTAGCAGTTGGACCAACAGGTGCAGAAAACTCTATTAAGAAAATCGATTTTATCCCTTTATCAGATAAAGAAGCTGTCGTCTTAATTGTTACAGATCAAGGTCATGTCCAACACCAAACGATCAATGTCCCTGAAGAGATGAGCATTGATCAATTAAAAGAAGTGATTAAAACATTAGATGATTTACTAAAAAATAGAACCATTGATGATGCAAGTCACATCTTAAAAGCATCTTTTGCTAAAAAAGAAATAGAATCCTTTATTGATTATCAGTCACAACTTGTTAATTCATTTATTCACGCATTTAGTAAGTTTGCACAAGATAATTTCTATTTATCAGGTGTAACCAATGTGTTTGATCAACCTGAGTTTCATAACGTCAAGCATGTTAAGAATTTCGTCGAAATGCTTGATCGAAGAGAATTGGTTAAATTAATAGGAACACCAGACGGATTAAATATCCGATTTGGTAGCGAATTGCAGCTCTTTCCAATGGAAAATTGTACGGTTATCTCAATCCCTTATCAAATCAGTGATGATGAACATGGTACGATAGCTGTTTTAGGACCCACACGTATGGAATATAGTAAGGTCATTCCTCTGGTTGAATATATCGCAAGCAATTTAGGCAAATTATATAAGAAAAGGTAAAGGTTAATCATATGGAAGACAACAAAGAAAAAGTCTTAAATGAAGACATGGAACAAGACGTTCCACACGAAGAAACAAAAAAAGAAAAGAAAAACAAACATAAAGAGCATGTTGAAGCTTTAGAAAACGAAATCAAGGAATTAAAAGATAAATTATTAAGAAATGCTGCAGAACTAGATAATTTCAAAAAAAGAATGACTCAAGAGCGTATTAATGATCGAAAGTTTGCATCTAAAAACTTGATTAATGATATTCTTACACCACTCGAACAACTTGATAAAGTGGTTCATATGCAAACAGACCAAGATTTACTTAAAAACTTTTTAATCGGTTTCAAAATGATAAATGATCAGTTTTACAATGTTTTAAATCAAGATGGTTTAAAAGAAATTGATGCCTTAAATAAACCCTTTGATCCCAATTATCATTATGCAATCGAAAAACTATCCATTAAGGATAAACCCAATGGTATCAACCTTGAAGTAATTCAAAAAGGCTATTTATATAAAGATCAAATTCTAAGACCTGCCATGGTCAAAGTGAACGAATGGAGTGAAGAAAATGGCAAAGACGAATAAAATTATTGGTATTGACTTAGGTACTACAAACTCATGTGTATCCGTGATGGAAGGCGGAGAAGTTAAAGTTATCGCAAATGCTGAAGGTGGAAGAACAACCCCATCGGTTGTTTCCTTTAAAGGTGACGATATTAGTGTTGGTGAAGTGGCTAAACGTCAAGCAATCACTAATCCTAATACCGTATCATCCATTAAAAGACATATGGGTGATGGTTCATATCGTGTAGATATTAACGGAAAGAAATACACACCACAAGAAATTTCTGCAATGATTTTACAAAATTTAAAGAAAACTGCAGAAGATTATTTAGGAGCTACAGTGACACAAGCTGTCATTACTGTTCCAGCTTATTTTAATGATGCTCAACGTCAAGCAACAAAAGACGCAGGTAAAATTGCAGGTCTTGATGTCAAACGTATCATTAATGAACCCACTGCAGCTGCTTTAGCATATGGTATTGATAAAACAGATAAAGAACAAACTGTTTTAGTCTTTGACTTAGGTGGTGGAACATTTGACGTTTCTATCCTTCATTTAGCAGATGGAACATTTGAAGTTGTTTCAACAGCTGGTGATAATCACCTTGGTGGAGATGACTTTGATGAACTTATTATGAAGTATTTAATTGCTGAGTTCAAAAAAGAAAATGGTGTTGATTTATCAAATGATAAAATGGCTATGCAACGCTTAAAGGATGCATCTGAAAAAGCGAAAAAAGAACTATCAGGTGTGACTTCTTCAACGATTTCATTACCATTCATTAGCATGGGAGCATCAGGTCCATTACATTTAGAAATGAATTTGACTCGTGCTAAATTTAACGAATTAACAGCTGGTCTTGTAGAACGTTGTGTCGGTCCAGTTAGAAGAGCACTATCAGATGCTAAAATGACTGCTAAAGATATTGATCAAGTCCTTCTTGTGGGTGGCTCAACACGTACACCTGCTGTTCAAGAAATGGTTAAACGTGAACTCAATAAAGAGCCTAACAAGAGTGTTAACCCAGATGAAGTTGTCGCAATGGGAGCTGCTATTCAAGGTGGTGTCTTAGCTGGTGATGTCAAGGATGTCTTATTACTTGATGTGACCCCACTTTCATTAGGTATTGAAACACTTGGTGGTGTCTTTACAAAATTAATTGAACGTAATACAACCATTCCAACTTCTAAATCACAAGTTTTCTCAACTGCTGCAGATAACCAACCTGCTGTAGATATTCATGTGCTTCAAGGTGAAAGATCAATGGCTGCAGATAATAAAACACTTGGACGTTTCCAATTAGGAGATATTCCAGCTGCACCTCGTGGCGTACCTCAAATTGAAGTAACTTTTGATATCGATGCAAACGGTATCGTTTCTGTAAAAGCAAAAGACTTAGGAACAAATAAAGAACAAAAGATTACCATCACAGGTAATGGATCACTTTCTAAAGAAGAAATTGAACGTATGGTTAAAGAAGCTGAAGAACAAGCAGATGCAGATAAGAAGAAACGTGAAGAAGCTGATTTAAGAAATGAAGCATCTAATCTCATTTTCCAAACGAATAAAGCAATGAATGATTTAAAAGATGAAGTTGATGCAGCAACTAAGACAAAACTTGAAGGGTTAATCCATGATTTAGAAGAAGCACTTAAAGGTTCTGATCTTGACTTAATTAAATCAAGAAAAGAAGCTTTAGAAAAAGATGCTCAAGATATTGCTGTCAAAGCATACCAAAAAGCACAACAAGCAAATCAGTCTCAAGAATCTACGAATGATAAGAAAGATGGCAACAACACAGTTGATGCTGAATTTGAAGAAAAATAAGCAATAAGGGGCACTGCCCCTTATCAACTATGGAGGTGATGCTATGGCAGACAAAAGAGATTATTATGATGTGCTAGGCGTTTCTAAAACAGCATCAGATGATGAGATTAAAAAAGCCTATCGTAATCTAGCAAAAAAATACCATCCTGATGTTTCATCAGAACCCAATGCAGAAGTGAAATTTAAAGAAGTTCAGGAAGCTTATGATACCTTATCAGACCAACAAAAAAGAGCTGCTTATGATCAATATGGTCATCAAGGTAGTCCCTTTGGTAATGGACAAGGTTTTGGAGGCTTTGGAGATTTCGGTGGTTTTGGTGACATTTTTAGCCAATTTTTTGGTGGAGGTCGAAGAGAACGCCAAAACTATAATGGACCACAACGTGGTGAAGATTTAGAAAAAGCCATGACTGTTGATTTTATGGAAGCTGTTTTAGGTACTAAAAAATCAGTTTCTGTTGAAGTAGAAGAAGAATGTCATGTGTGCCATGGTTCAGGTGCTGAATCATCAAAAGATATTGAAGTTTGTGATCGTTGTCATGGTGATGGATTTATCAATGTTGAGCAACGAACAATGTTTGGTGCGATGCGTACACAACAAGCATGTCCAAAATGTGGTGGAGCAGGTAAAGTCATTAAAAACCGCTGTAAAACATGTAATGGACGTGGTCGTGTTAGAACGACTAAAAACGTGGATGTTAATATTCCAGCAGGCGTTGATAACAACATGAGCCTAAAAGTTGCAGGATATGGTAATGGTGGTACAAAAGGTGGTCCACAAGGCGATTTATATTTAAACTTTAGAGTTAGACCACATAAAGTCTTTAAACGCCAAAATGATGATATCATCTTAGAAGTTCCTATCACAATTACACAAGCTGTTTTAGGAACAACCATTGAAGTTCCAACCATCTATGGTGATGTCGATTTAAAGATTCCTGCAGGTATAGAACATGGAACCATTCTACGTATGAGAGAAAAAGGTATTTCTAACGTTCGCTCTAAACGTAAAGGTGATCAACAAGTGATTGTACAAATTAAAATCCCGAAAAATATATCAACTAATGAACGTAAACTTTATGAACAACTTGAAAAAATAGAAACACCAGAAAAACAATCAAGCTGGGAAAAATTTAAAAATATGTTTAAAAACTAAAATGATATAGACTTAATCTCATGTGTGATATACTACACATGAAGGGGAGTAGTTAACCCTAAATGAATCGTCAGGACGGCAAATGCCCGGTTCATTTCAAGCAAAGCTTGTAACGAGACCTTCAAGACTTTTTCGTCTTGAAGGTTTTTATATTTTTGGAGGAATTATGGATTACATATGGCATTTAGGCTTATTTATTTTTGGTTTTATCTTTTTAATTAAAGGTGCTGATTTTTTTGTTACATCATCGAGTTCTATCGCAAGAAAGCTTAAGATGTCACCTCTTATGATAGGTATGACACTTGTCGCTTTTGGTACATCACTGCCTGAGCTTGCAGTCAGCTTTATTTCAGCATTAACTGTTGAACCAGGTCAAACGTCAGATATTGCACTAGGCAATGTTGTAGGCTCAAATATAGTTAATATAACGCTTATCTTAGGGGTGACAGCAATCGCTTTGCCGATTGTTGTGAGTAAGAAAATGAACACAAAGGAATTACCTTTTTTAATGGGATCTTCTATCATTTTACTGATATTTGGTTTGTTTTTCCAAAGTGACAATCTCATCGTTTGGTGGGAAGCTATCATTTTCCTCTTACTATTTACAGTTTATATGGTTGTTATGATTAAAACATATCAAAATTCTGATGTTCATAATGACATTAAAGTGATGAGCCATAAAAAATCAGTGATTTTACTTCTATTAGGTATTTCAATGGTTTCCTCAGGTGGTTATTTTGTCACTTTAGGAGCAACCTTCTTATCCACAGAGTTCTTAGTCTCAGTTCTAGGTATGGATTTCATAAAAGCGACCACGCTTGTAGGGTTATCAATTGTAGCTATAGGTACATCTTTACCTGAACTTGTAACATCTGTAGTTGCTGCTAAAAAAAGAGAAAATGAAATTGCATATGGCAATCTCGTAGGCTCTAATATTTTTAATATTCTTTTTATTCTAGGCTTAACAGGTATTGTAATACCACTCGGTATTAATCAAGATGTGATGATGGATATGTTCATCTTAATGTTTATTACAATATTAACCATTTTTATATCCATAACAAAACAAAAAATCACTAAAATTGAAGGTTACATTTTAGTGATTTCATATCTCTTATATTTAACGTATATTATCCTTCGAGCATTTCACTTACTTTAAAGTTTTTTTGGAGGTAACGGGAAGAATATCGATGTTTTTCTAGCATATTCTTGAAAGAGTGGATTATCTTTATATTTCTTTTCTAAAAGTGGAACACCACTCACAAAAAGAAGTAATAGTGTGATCAGTAATGGACCAACAAAACCAAATAGTGATAAGATTTCAAGTGTTGAGATCGAAACAATCCACACACTCCACCACATGAGTGCTTCACCAAAGTAGTTAGGATGTCTTGAATACTTCCATAAACCACTTTGCATAATCTTTCCCTTGTTATCAGGATTTTTCTTGAATGTTTTTAACTGAGCATCACCGACAGCTTCAAAATAAAAACCAATCAACCAAAGCAGTACACCTAAACCTAGAATGACAAATTCATAAGGTTTATCCACTGCTTTTTTTGTTTGCATCGCAAACTGAATCGGTAATGAAATGATATAAAGAAGAATTCCTTGTAGCATAAAAACCTTGAAAAAAGCTTTGATTTTTAAATGTGTTTTCCATTTTTTTCGCATATTTACATAACGATAATCTTCTGGCTTACTCCAATTTCGAATGCCAATGTAGAAGAATAAACGAAAACCCCATAATAAGACAAGAGCGGTCACAGCAAGTGTTAAGACTGAGAAATTTTGTGTGTATAAAAGTCCAGTGAGTGCAACAACAACAAAGCCTAAACCCCAAGCCATATCTGCTAATCCATTATTTTTCTTAACTTGAGCAATGATGAAAAAACATACAAAGAATATAAATAAAACCAGTGCATTTACTAAAAACATCATTTTTCTCCTTTAATATAAGCAACAGCAACTGATCCAATGCCTGCGTTCATTGCAACAACTGTTGAAATCTCCATGATGTAAGTTGGTTTTTTGCCAATGATTTCTACTAATGCTTTTTCATATGATTCCACTCGATCCATTGCTTTTGCATGAACGATGGCATAATGCTCAATACCACATGTTTCATGAATGTCTTTCATGTGTGCTAGAATTTTTTTATCTACAGTTCGAATATTAAAACCTTTATCAAAAATAATACCTTCACCATGCTCATCAATCGAAATAATCGGTTTTAAATTTAATGCTTGAGCAACCACTTTCTTAGCTTTCTTTAATCGACCTGATCGAATCATATATTTTAGTGTCTTTACACTAACTAAAATACGAGATTGCGGAATCGTTTTTTCAACACCTTCAACGACTTCATCAAAAGACTTTCCTTGATCAATTAATTCAGCTGCTTTTAAAACTAATAATCCTTCAGCACCTGAGTTTTGTTTCGAGTTGATGACTTGGATTCTTGTATCAGGGAATTTCTTTGCTGCTTCAACAAACACACTGTAAGTACCACTCATTTTTTGTGAAACAGTTAAAACAATTATTTCTTTATGATAAGTTGATAAGAAAGAGAATAAGTTTTCCAAGGTTTTTATGTTAGGCTGACTTGAAGTTGGATATACCCCTTTTTGGTCCATAATTTGATAGAAACGTTCGTTTCTGATGGTTAGTTTATCAAAATAGTTTTGTTCATTTATCATTAAACTTATAGGTACCATATGAATTTGATATGATTCAATCAACTCAGAAGGAAGGTCAGCAATTGAATCCGTCACTAAAGCAATCGGATATTTTCGATGATTTGCTGTTTCATACTGTCTTTTCATATCATCAACTTTTTGCTCGACGATTTGAGAATTTCCATCATCGAAATAAGAGAAAATATGTTCAGGTGTATCGGTATGAATGTGGATACGAACTGTTTTTTGAGTACCAGCAACAACTAAGCTATTACCAAAAATAATTAAATCTTTCTTGATTTGTTCAAGATTAAAATTTGATCCTCTGACTAATGCTTCAGTACAATATCTAAACTCAGATTCTTCTAAATGCTCAACATGCATTTCCTCGACGTGATCTTGTGTGATGTGACTTAGATCGACATCCTCACCTTTAAATGCTTTTAAAAAGCCTTCAACAAAATGAACAAATCCCTTAGCTCCCGCATCAACGACTTTGTTTTCTTTTAAAACAGGGAGTAAATCAGGTGTTTTTGATAAATCTTCTTTTAATGATTCATAAGCTTTTGATAAAAGCTCGATAAAGTTTTTTGATGCATTTTTAAGTGTAGAAAGTGTTTTCGCAAACTGACGCATCAAAGTAATCATTGTACCTTCAACAGGCTTAGAAATCGCACGATAGGCATGATTAGACGCGTTTTCAACCATTTGGATAAAATCATCTGTGGTCATGTTATCCGCTTTAACACCTAATGAAAAACCATAAATATACTGCGCAAAAATAATACCAGAATTACCACGAGCACCAACAATAGCTGCATCAGCAATAGATTGCATGGTTTCTTCAGTGTTTACACCAAGTCTTGCTTTTTCAATAATCGTTGTCATCATCGAAGCAAGATTTGATCCTGTATCTCCATCAGGTACTGGAAACACGTTAATAGCATTTAATCCATTTTTTTCTTGAATGACATTTTTTGCACCAATCATAAATGATTTGTAAATAAGTTCATTCGTCAACAACATATTAGACATACAAAAGCCTCCGTTAAAAGATTAGATTATATAGTAAAAAGGTCACTGCACTTGTTGAAGCACCTAAAAAAGTACCCCAAGCCAGATCTATTATTGTGATTTGAATGGGCCAATCTTTTAAAGTTGCTAAATTGGTTAAATCATAGGTAGCATATGTAATAAAACCAAATAATGCACCAGTTAATAGTACTTTAAAGACCGAAACATTGGGTCCTACGTGTGGTAATAAAACGAAATAAACAAGACCACCAATAAATAGTAAATAGAAAATAATCGCGGCATACCAATTCACATCTTGTTTTAAGAGATGTCCTATTTGTTTTTGATATAAATCTTTAGCTACAATACCTAACCAAATTAAATCAATTGCAAAGAATACAACAAATGCAATACCGTATAATTTTAAAAATGTCATATAAATCACTCTCCATATTATAAATTATACCATTTTAGATTATAAAGTGAATAAATATACTTCTTAACAAGGTGTTCTTAATCATAGATTAACGATTCATCGATCCATAGGCGTCTTCATACGATTTGAGACATGTTCTATGTTATAATAAGTATGATTATGGAGGAATGAATTTATGATATTAGTGAGACATCATAATGAAGGCAATTTAAAACCTTTTTTCTACTTTGCGCTAGAAGAATATGTTTTGACACATCTTTTAAAAGATGATGAAACGTATTTTTTTACATGGGAAATCCATGGTGTAGTGATCGGTAAGAATCAAGTGATTGAAAATGAAGTCAATTTAGACTATTTGAAAGAACATCAGATTGATTTATATCGTCGACCCACTGGTGGTGGTTGTGTTTATGCTGATCATCGTAACACGATGTTTTCAATCGTAACTAAAAGAGCTAATAAAGAATTCACGTTTAAAACATATTTATCAAAAATTATTGATTCGATGAAATTACTGGGTATTCATATCGAATTTAGTGGGCGTAATGATTTATTATATGAAGGAAAGAAGATTTCTGGAAATGCTTTTTTACAAAATAAACATGGAATGTTAATGCATGGGACTTTTCTTTATGATTGTGACCTAGAAACGATGGTTAGAGCAATTACACCAAGCGATGAGAAGTTGGTATCAAAGGGTATTGATTCGGTACGTTCTCGAGTGACTAATTTAAAGCCTTATCTCAATGGATTAACACAAGAACAGCTGATTAAACATTTTGAAAACACACTAACAAACCAGACATATCATTTATCAGATGATGAAATAGCTATCATTTATGACATGGCTAAAAAATATGAGACAAAAGAGTGGATTTATAAAAAACAACCCGCTTATACGAAAATGTTGAAAAAACGTATTCCTGGTGGATTGTTTGAAATTAAACTCGACTTAGATGAAGGAATGATCAAACAATTAGTGGTACAAGGTGATTTTTTTGATAAAGAATCGTTAGTTCCTTTTCAAGATGCTTTCAAAGACCAATCCTATGATAGAGCAACCATGTTAGGTATTTTAGAAAAAAATCGAATTGAAAACTATATCTTGGATGCGACAACTGAATCTTTCTATGAACTTTTATGTGAAGGTATTCTCGTTGATTAATTGCTCATTGTGATAAGATGTATATAAATTGATTAAATATAGCGCTTTTCATGTTTTTTTGTTAAAATATAAGAGAAAGCGAAAGGTGGTACCGCTATGAAGGAAAAGAAACAAAAAGAAGTCAAAGCGAAAAAGGTTAAAGAGACTGAAGTTTTAGAAGAAAAAGAAGAGAAAAAACAAAAAGTAAAGAAAGTCAAAGAACCTAAAGTCAAGGAAGAAAAAACACCTAAAACTAAACCACAAAAAACACCTAAAGTCAAACAACCTAAAGGCATTAAAAACCGCGAAAAATGGACAAAAAAATACTTTAAAAAATTCGCTGGTCGATCCAAGGATTCTTATGAATTAATGCTTTATGAGGACTATGAACATGCAATTGATCGCGCGCACAAACTTTTATGTATCACACAAAAAGACTATGTTAAACCAGTCATCATAACCATTCCAGATGCTTTTGGCACAAAAGATCGAGTGACATATCGTTTAGATAAAAAACCAGATGGTACACATACACTACTATTCGATCAAGCACTAGTCACGATTTTATTCTTTGGTGAAGATGCCCTCTATTATTATCAAGTTAATGTCGATCACCGCAACGGTCATCATGCTTTTGATAGAGCAGGTGAATTTAGCTATTTCGATGTGGTTCATATTGAAACATCACTTGCATATGATCAAGTCGATAAGCCTAAATTTATCACTCTTGATTTGTCAATTGGTTTATCAGATGGTCAAAAAATCTCACTTCACTTAAGAAACCACCGCATTCATGATCACTATGATTTACCTGATGTATTAACTAAAGAAGAGCAAGACATACTCAATCTTTTAAAGGACAAAGTCCGTCAAAGTAGACAAGTATAAGGAACCCCATAAGGGGTTTTTTAAAATGATGATTTTTGATTGACTTATATTCGTTTATTTTGTATAATATTTTCGTTGAGGTGATATGATGAATATTTCTATCCATGAATTAAAAGAAAAGACCTCACTTGACTTCATATGTCATTTTCAAAAAGAGATCATCCAAACACCAGATATCATATCCATTGAACCAGTCAATATTCACATGGGTATTCGATTTGAAAAAGATGAAGCATATCTCCAGTTTCACATTGATGCTCATATGGAACTTGCTTGTTCAAAGACATTAAAACCAGTTCCTTATCATATGCAATTCGATGAAACTTTGATTTTTGGAGATTCTGAAGATTGTGATTTCCCATTAACTGATCCCCTTCATTTATCGGAAATCATCTACGGACTTATTATGTCCGAAAAACCTTATACCATCTATCATCCAGATGCAAAAGACATTACTTTTGAAAAAGAGAATAGTCCACATCCTGCATTTGCTGAATTAGATAAGACTTTCAAAAAATAGGAGGTGAACAGATGGCTGTTCCATTTAGAAGAACGGGTAAAACTGCGAAGAGAAAGAGAAGAACTCACTTCAAATTAACTGCTCCAGCATTAGTTGTTTGCCCACAGACAGGTGAATTTACACTTCCACACCGTGTAACACCAAACAGTGGCTATTACAAAGGACAACAAGTTTTAACCAAGAAGGAATCCAAACAGGATTAAGAAGGGTGCTTAAGGCACCTTTTTCTTTTCATAAAATAGAGGTTTTAATGGTAATATAAGTATGAGGAAGAAGTGAGTATATGAAACATGTTACAGTATTATTAGATGAAGCAATAAACTATTTAAATATAAAACCAAATGGTATTTATGTCGATGGTACCTTAGGTGGTGCAGGTCATTCTTTAGAGATCATTAAGATTCTTGATCGAGGTTTTTTATATGCATTTGATCAAGATGATTATGCGATTAAATATGCACGTGAACGCTTAAAAGATTTTTCAAATTATAAGATAATTAAAAGCAATTTTAGATACTTAAAACAAAAATTGGCTGAAGAAGGTATTCATCAAATCGATGGACTACTACTTGATTTAGGTTTATCATCCTTTCAAATTGATGATGAGTCAAGAGGATTCACCTACTTAAAAGATACGTCACTTGATATGCGAATGGATCAGTCTCAAACGTTAACAGCCGAAACGATTCTAAACACCTATTCTGTCGATGAACTTGCCAAAATTTTCTTTGTTTATGGTGAAGAAAAAAACGGGTATAAAATTGCACATAAAATCGTCAAAAATCGCCCTATTAAGACAACAATGGACCTTGTGAAAATAACGGATGTAGTTAACAAAAATGAAAAAGGTCATAGTGCAAAACGCATTTTTCAAGCATTAAGAATTGTAGTGAATGATGAACTCCGAGTCTTAGAGGATGTACTCAAAGATTCCGTCGAATTACTAAAACCAGATGGAAGACTCGTTGTCATAACCTTCCATTCGCTAGAAGATCGCATTGTGAAGCACTTCTTTAAGGAAGAATCAACAGTTCATATTCCTAAAAACTTACCGATAAAAGGTATTGAATCTGATTTAGAAATATTAACAAAAAAACCCATATATCCAACACAAGAAGAAATGGAACGAAATTCACGAAGTAAATCAGCTAAACTTCGAGCATTAAGGAGAAAAGGATGAAAATTGCACTGATCGCACATGATAAAAAAAAGAGCGAGCTCTTAGGTTTTGTTCAAAAACATTTAGATGTGTTTAAAAAACATCAGCTATATGCAACAGGTACTACTGGTTCTATTTTAATTGAGAATACAGGATTAAAAATTAGTCTAAAAAAATCAGGACCTCTAGGAGGCGATCAAGAAATTGGATCTATGATTGCTAATGGTAAAATCGAATTAGTTATTTTCTTTAGAGATCCACTCACAGCTCAACCTCACGAGCCTGATGTTTCAGCATTACTTAGATTAAGTGATGTTTATCAAGTACCAATCGCAACCCATATCCAATCTGCAGAATTATTCATCCATGCACTTGAAAAAAAATAAAAGTAGATTGCTCTACTTTTTTATTTTCTCTTTTTAGTTGCTGATATAATAATTCGAATATACTCTAATTCTAAATCTTTGAATGCAGGATGAGCTGATACAAAATCGAAGATATCAGGGCTATTGACCTCTGTAATTTCATTTGTATCTTTATTCATGATGTGAATATGTGAATCTGCACTATGCATGGGATTACCTAATGCGAGATCATAATATTTCGTATCATTGATATAGATTTCAACGACGATTTTGTTTTCAATTAAAAACTCTAAATTGTTATAAATCGTTGATACATTATAAAAACCACGACTTGCTAAAGCTTTTTGAATTTCTTTAAAAGTCAAATGTTGGTTTTCTAATATTTCAATCATCGCTTTTCTACTTTTTGTTAACCTCATACTGCTTGTGCGAATTTTATTGAAATAACGTTCTTTTAAATCCATACCATCACTCCTTCAGGAGAATATTTCATACATATATTTTAATACATTGTTATTATATCAATATTTATAAATCATTTAAAGAAAAACGCTTGAAAGCATTCGATGAATTCTATTTAAATGAGATATCATCTCATCATGACATATGATATAATGAAGTAGGTGATGAAATGGTAATCGTTTTTGGTGGTTCTTTTAATCCTCCGACACGTGCACATCTAGAAATAATAAATAAACTGTTGGATACCTATAGGGACTCAACTGTTTTAGTTTTACCTGTTGGAAATGATTATAAAAAGAGTGAACTCATCGACTTTAAACATCGATTTGCGATGTTGAAACGATTAACAAACCATTTAGAGCGTGTCATCATATCAGATTTAGAAGCACACAAAACCTATAATGGAACTTTAGGCAGCCTAAATGAACTATCGAAGACCTATCATGAACTGTGTTTTGTGATAGGAGCAGACAATCTCAATCAATTTCATACATGGATTAACTATGAGGAGTTATTAAAATCATACCCGTTTTTAATTATGACTCGTAACTCTGGGTTATCAAAGGATGAAGCTGAGAAAATGTTTGAATCCTATGAACACCATTTCACCTATATACCCTTTGAAATGGATGTTCAATCGAGTGATATTCGAAAGAATATACATGCGCATATACAAGATATAACTGAAGAAGTCTTTCAATATATCCAAGAAAATCATTTATATGGAGTGTAATTATGTTTAAAAATGGATTTTTAAAAGTATCAGCAGCAACTCCAAAAATATCTGTTGGTGATATTCAAACCAATAAGAGAGTCATCCTTGAAGTACTCGAACAAACGACATCATCAATGATTGTATTTCCTGAATTAACATTAACAGGATATACAGCAAGTGATCTTTTTTATCAAGAATCATTTATTGATGAAGCTAAAAAAGCACTTCATGAAATCACAGAAGAAACCAATTACCAAGGTATCTTTATTTTAGGTGTGCCTTTAGATTTAAACGGTATCTTATATAACTGTGCAGTCATCATTCAAAAGAAAAAAATCTTAGGTATCGTTCCTAAGCATTATTTACCAAATTATCATGAATTTTATGAAAAAAGATGGTTTCATTCTGGCTATAAAACAACGATGAAATCGATTCGTCTATTCGGTGAACAAATACCCTTTGGTTATCTTATCTTTGAAGATGCAGATCATGGTATTCGTTTTGGCGTTGAAATTTGTCAAGATGTTTGGGCAACTTATAGTCCAAGTGATGACATGAGTCTTGCTGGAGCTAATTTGTTCTTTAATTTATCCGCTTCAACGGAAAGAGTTGGCAAGCAAAGTGTCAGAAGAAATCTTGTTTTAGATCATTCGAGAAAACAAATGGCAGCTTATGTGTATACAAGTACCGGCCATTTTGAATCGACATCAGAAGTTGTCTATTCAAGTCACAAATTGATTTCATCAATGGGGGCACTTGTCGCTGAAAGTGCTCCATTCGAAAATGAGTCATCCATCTTAACAGCAGATGTGGATATTTACGCCATCAATTATCAAAAGAGACAAGATAGTACGTATCGAGATATGCATATGCAAATTCAAAACCAGTACCAAATCGTTTCCTTTAAAGTTGAGGAAACAGATGATTTCATGTTTGAACATACCCTTTCCCAAAAACCATTTATTCCCACTCCATATCAGGAAGCAGATATTGAATTAGCAAATCAACTACAAGTATTAGGTTTGATGAAAAGAATAGAATCACTTCCTGAATCAAGTCGTAAAATCGTGATTGGTATTTCAGGTGGACTTGATTCTGCATTAGCATTACTTGTAAGTCATCAAGCGATGCAAAAACTAGGATATTCAAGTAAAGATATTATAGCTGTCACCATGCCATCACATGCGACATCTAAAAAAACAAAAAATGCAGCGATTAAATTGATGGAAGCTATCGGATGTACAGCTTTTGAAATACCTATTGGTAAATCTGTTGATCTTCATCTTAAATCCATTTCACATGAAGATAAAGATGTTACCTACGAAAATGCACAAGCAAGAATTCGTACTCTCGTCTTAATGGATTTAGCAAATAAGCATGGTGGCTTTGTTTTAGGCACAGGCGATTTATCAGAAATCGCATTAGGTTGGATGACCTATAATGGTGATCAAATGAGTATGTATGCAGTCAATGCAGGATTACCAAAGACATGGGTTCAGTTATTAATTGAATATCATGCGAACCACCTATATAAAGAGATTAAGAGTTTACTATTATCCATTCGTAATTCACCAATCACACCTGAGCTTCTTGAAGAACAGGATACAGAAAAATCGATTGGTCGTTACGATGTGAATGATTTTATACTTTATTATCACTTGGATCAAGGCGCAGATGAGAAGAAGATTGAATGGCTTGTTCAAGAAGCGTTTGAATTTAAAAAAGACGAAGCTCATACATATGTGAGTCGCTTCTTTAAGCGTTTTTACAGTCAACAATTTAAGCGACAAACCTTACCTGAAGGACCCAAAATACTAAACATTAGTCTTTCACCTAGAGGTCAGTATCGTATGCCAAGTGATGTTAAAAGAAAGTGATGTTATGAATAAAAAGAAAGTGATTATTGGATTAAGTGGTGGTGTCGATTCTAGCGTTGCTGCTTATCTTCTGATGAAAGATGGATATGATGTCGAAGCTGTATTTATGCGTAATTGGGATTCAGCAACGAATCAAGACATCTACGGAAACCCTAAGGCATATGATGAGATATGCGAACAAGAAAAAGATTATCAAGATGCAAAAAAAGTTGCAGATACATTAGGCATCATCTTACACAAAGTCGATTTCATTGAAGACTATTGGAATCGTGTTTTCTCATACTTTTTAGATGAGTATAAAAAAAATCGAACACCTAATCCAGATGTTTTATGCAATAACGAAATTAAGTTTAAAGCATTTGTTGATTATGCCGCAAAGTTTAAACCGGATTATATCGCCATGGGACATTATGCACGAATTGATCATCGTGGTCCATATCCTAAACTACTTAGAGCACTTGATGAAAATAAAGATCAGACCTATTTCTTATCACAATTAAGGGAAGATCAATTAAAAAATGTATTATTTCCTATTGGACACTTAGATAAAAAAGAAGTTAGAAAAATTGCTTTAGAACAGAATTTAATAACTGCAACCAAAAAAGATTCAACCGGTATTTGTTTTATTGGTGAAAGACATTTTAATGATTTTTTATCGAATTATCTTCCTGCTCAACCTGGTGATATGAGACAGCTTGATGGAACTTACATTAAAAAGCATCAAGGTCTGATGAACTATACCATTGGTCAACGTAAAGGATTAGGTATTGGTGGCTCAAAAAATGAGCATAGTGCATGGTATGTGGTTGGTAAGGATTTATCAACAAACACACTCTTTGTTGAACCTAATGAAGAGCACCCTCATCTTTTTTCGGATGAAGCAATCATCACTGATGTGATTTGGCGGGGACCTAAACTGAGTGGAAAAATGACAGCTAAATTTAGATATCGTCAAAAAGATCATGACGTGTTTGTCGAGTGGTTAGATAATCAAACCATTCGTGTCTTATATCCACAAACCATTAAGGCTGTTACACCAGGACAAGTATGTGCGTTTTATCAAAATGATGTCTGTTTAGGTGCTGGCTTTATACAGGAAGTCTATATGGATAAAATCAAACGACTCTACAGTTAAAAGGAACACAGTTCCTTTTTTTTTCATTTTATCCATGCTATAATCGAGTTAAAGATATCTGGAGGTTTTATGGATACCATCACCGGTAAAGTTAAAAATTATGTGTTCCATAACGAAGAAAATAGTTACTCCATTGCACGTATAACAACTGATCGTCATGAGATTGTCACGATTGTCGGTTATTTTCCTATGGTGTCTGAAGATATTGAATATGCGTTTTCTGGGAACTGGATTAAGCATCAGACTTATGGAGATCAGTTTAAAGTTGAGACATTTAGAAAACTAGAAGTCCAAAGTGCATCTGGACTCATCAGCTATTTGTCATCATCTTTTTTTCATGGTATTGGTCCAAAAACTGCTGAAAAGATTGTTGATTATTTTGGAGTAGATGCGATTCAAAAAATCATTGAGAATAAAATGATTTTAAAAGACATCGGTTTATCCGCCATTCGTATTGAAAAGTTCTATCAACAACTCATAGAAAATCAAACCAATGAACATATATTGGTCGCTTTATACGGTTATGGTTTATCTGGTAAATTATCAATGAAACTGCTATCCAAATATGGATTGCTGACGATTGAGAAACTTGAAGAGAATCCTTATCGTCTCATTGATGATATTGAAGGCATTGGCTTTATTAAAGCTGATGAAATAGCATCTAAACTGGGTATAGGAAAAGATGATTTGAGAAGAATTAAAGCAGCAATCATTTATGCGATGCAGTATATTGCTTATCAAAACGGTGATATCTACCTCACTGAAGAACAACTTAGACAATATACCCAATCTGTTTTAGGTGTCGAGATTTCATTAGATGATTCAATTGATCAACTCATTTTGGAGCATCGTATCCTTATTGAAGAAAATAGATATTATCTATCACTTTCCTACCATACTGAAAAACAGCTTGCATTTGAATTAAAGGAACTTCTTAATCAAACAATCGATGTTGATTTGTCCTATATGGAGACCATTTTAGAAACGGTTCAATTACAAAAAAATATCCAATATACTGCCTATCAAAAAAAGGCTATTTTAACCTCATTGTCATCTCCTGTGTCGATTATTACAGGTGGTCCTGGAACAGGTAAGACGACGATTATTGATGGTTTATTAGAGGTATATCGGATTTATTATAAATTATCAACTAAACAAGCATTTTTAAATGAAAAAATTGCATTAATGGCTCCAACTGGACGAGCAGCAAAACGTATGAAGGAACTTTTAGATATGGAAGCTAAAACCATTCATCGCTTTTTAGGATACAGCTATGATGGTGAATTCACCTTCGATGAATCGAATCCTCTACCTCAGGATTTAATTATCGTGGATGAAGCATCCATGATTGATTTATTTCTAGCTAAAAAACTCATTTCAGCAATTAAACCTACAGCACAACTCATTATTGTTGGAGATGTTGACCAACTACCTAGTGTCGGTCCAGGTCAAGTTTTATCAGATCTCATTGAATCTTCAGTCATCCCAGTGATTCGTCTTCATGAAATTCATCGACAAGCTAAAGACTCAAAAATCATTACACTTGCTCAGCATATTAATGATCAAAACTTGCATATGGATGATTTAGTTTCAGACGGTGATGTTTATTTATATAAGGCACATATCGAAAAGATAAAAGATGTGATCATCAAGCAAATTAAAGGTGCACTAACTGAAGGATACTCAATGATTGAAGATATACAAGTGCTCGCTCCTATGTATAAAGGTGAACTAGGCATTGATCGTCTCAATCAAATCTTACAAGAAACTTTTAACCCACATCAAAAGGATTTTATCCAATACGGAGACAAAGTCTTTTATACACAAGATAAAGTCATTCAACTCGTAAATGATCCTGAAAGAATGATTATGAACGGTGATATTGGTCAAGTCAAAGCAATCAAAACGAATGCGAACGATGAGAAGTATATGGTTGTTACATTCGATGATAATGAAGTCATGTATGAAAAACAAGATTTAGATGAACTTAATTTAGCCTATGCAATTAGTATCCATAAATCTCAAGGTAGTGAATATAAAATCGTCATTTTACCGATGATTAAAAACTTCATGCATATGTTAAAAAAAGAACTGATTTATACAGCAGTTACACGAGCTAAAAAATTCTTACTCATATTAGGAGATATGCAATTACTCGTCTATGCAGCTAACCATTTATCAGAAAAAAGACAGACAACACTAAGTTATCGTTTAAGTGGTAAAATAGAAAGTGATATAGACGATGATGAAGCATTATCCCCTTATGATTTCATGTAGGAGGTTTAAAGATGATACATGCATTGAATTTAAAAAAATACTATGGTCAAACATGTGGCATTGAGTCAGTCACTATGGATGTTTTACCGGGTGAAATTTTTGGATTTGTAGGACCTAATGGCTCGGGAAAGACAACCTATATTCGTATTCTTTTAGGGTTGATCAAAAAAGATGATGGTATAGCTCAAGTATTTAATCAAGATGTTCATATTGGACAATTTAAGCTGAATCAGGATATCGGCTATATGCCAAGTGAGTCGTTTTTTTACCCTGAATTTAAGGTGAGTGAGCTTATTTCGTTTTTTCAAAGTGTAAGATCGGTTGATTCTGCTTATCTTGAAAAACTCATTCGAGTACTTGATATTGATTTAACAAAAAAATTTAAAAATCTCTCATTTGGTAATAAAAAGAAAATTGGTATTTTGTTTGCTTTAATGCATCAACCCAAACTCTTAATACTTGATGAACCGACAAGCGGTCTTGATCCATTAATCCAAAATCGCTTTTTAGAATTGCTCACTGAACAAAAACAAAGAGGAACAACCATTTTATTATCAAGTCATGTATTAAGTGAGATAGAAAAAGTGTGTGATCGAGTCGCGCTCATTAAAAATGGAACGATTCTTTTTACAAAGACTATGGAAGATATTAGAAAGGATGAGCATAAGAAAATCATGATCGAGCCAATACGTAGTGATTTATCACTAGATGGGTTAACTTTTATGTCGCATAACGGTAAAGGGTATTACACTTATCAAGGCGATATCAACTTGCTTTTATCTTATTTATCATCATTCTCATTTAAGGATCTTCAAATAAGAGATGTCACACTTGAAGAAATATTCTCCATTTATTATGAGAAGGAGGATACTCAATGAAAAAATATGTCAGTTATCCCATCTTATCTATTGAACTAAAACGTGGTTTTAAAGGAAATATGATATGGTCGATAGCACTTGGTTTATCCCTCTTGTTGATCATCGCAATTTATCCGATGGTAAAAGATATGATGGCTAGTCTCGTCGAACTCATGGAAAGTATGGATCCTTCGAATCCTTTTCTCCAAATTCTAGAAGATTTTGGAGGTATCCCTAGTTCAGCAATTGAATATTTCGCAACCGAAGGAGCTATGATTTTACAGCTTGTTGGTGGTATTTATGCTGCTATCTTAGGATATAGCATGATTAATCGTGATGAAAAAGAAAAAACGAATGAAGTGCTCTATACACTTCCTATTCCTCGCACTCAATCTTTTTTGAGTAAAGTTCTAGCAATTATCATTCATATGTTTATCTTCACATTTATTCAATTTGGTTTATCAACACTAGGTTTTCTGATGATCGATGAACTTGTTTTAGTAGATGTTTTTTGGTTGTTTGGATTGCTCAATTATATCATGTTTTCAATGATTGCATTTTTTGGATTATGTTTAGCATCTATATTAAAACCTAATCAATCGAGTTTATTAGCTATTGCTATTCCTTTTCCTTTTTATATCATCACAGTCATTGCACAAGCAACAAATAATTCTATTTTAAAAGCTTTAAAATATGTCTCACCATTTACATTTGCAGAACCCGTTGGTTTCTTAAAAACAGATCATGGATTTGAATGGGTTAACTTCTTGCTTTTTATAGCAATTGCAGGCATATCCATATGGGTTGCACATAAAAAGTATCAATCTCGTCAAATCATTTAGGAGAAAACATATGAGTATTATCGATTCGAAAATTGTCAATCACTTACAACAAACCTATCAAATCGACCTCATTAAAGACATCTTATTAGGTCGTAATGATCGTATTTTGTTTTATGGCGATACCATTAATCCTAACCACATCGAATTACATTTGATTCATGGTGATAAAGCGTTAATTGGATACGATCAAGATGAGATGATTGAAATCAATGATTTGTTTCAACGCATGGATTTTGATAATCGATATGCTGAAGTTTCTGGTCATAAAGAGTACCAAGATTATGTAAGAAGGAATCTCTTTGTTTTTGATCGAGATTCTGATATTACTTTTCCGATTCGCATGCATAATGAGCGTATTTGGATTCGTGTCATATCGATTCCAATCAAAAACCATGTTGTTTCATACCAGATTGCTAATGTGACTAGTTTTTTAAATCATGAAGAAGCACTCTATGACAAAACACATCGCGATTCACTCACACAGCTTTTTAACAAATATACGCTTGATTATCATTATGGATTACGATATTTATGGGAAAAATTCCATGCGTTTTACTTGGATTTAGACAACTTTAAAATCATTAATGACACCTATGGTCATCATATAGGTAATGAAGTTCTTATTCAGTTTGGTCAATTATTAAAAAAATATACAAGTGAATACAATCACTTTTATCGTATCGGTGGAGATGAATTTGTTGGATTATTTTTCGAAGATGAAGAGAAGATTAAAACCATAGCAGAGCAAATTGTTAAAGAAACACGAAAGATCAATGTTGACTCACTCCATATGTTAATCACCGTTTCTATTGGTGTCATACAAGCTAAACAAGCAGATGATTTAATTCGAAAAGCAGATGATTTATTGTATCGAGTCAAATCAACAGGTAAAAACAATTATTTATACGATATAGAAACATAAAGGCTAGGAACTAGAGTTAGTTCGTTAAAAACGGACAGTTATTAAAAAAGAGTAGATAGAGCTTGTTTCCGACAATCAATCGGAGCGAGCTCTTTTATTTTTTCCTGCAATCTTTCTTCATTGTAATACTTTACATATTGATCTACAAGTACTA